>ERZ773037.204-NODE-204-length-32381-cov-5.550022_pt1 | contig 32381 bp, 29 predicted proteins | sample MGYA00511466_ERZ773037 | MGnify/ENA primary metagenome ERZ773037 (study PRJEB29015, sample SAMEA2738146) | human oral metagenome | biome: human oral; feature: human-associated habitat; material: saliva | place: China | collected 2202 ... | reverse complement strand
GGGGGGGATGGGGGGGAAAACCCCCCATCCTTGCCCCTTGAATACCTTACAGTTCGTTTCCCTCACAAGAACGGGCGGAGAGGTTTCAAAACCGAGTTTCCAACACACCAACATCCGCATCAAAAAAGATCGTTTTTCTGCGTCTGCTGGTTGCGTTGAAAACTCTTTACCCCTCCTTGACAGTCGGCGAAGCCGACTCTAGGCGAAAAGCAAAGCTTTTCGCAAACCCATATATTAGCTATGCGCTTTAGCGCATCTATGCTAATATGAGTTCAGCGAAGCTGAACTGCAAGCAACGCATTTGTATAGCCACTTTTCAAGATGGCATACAAATGCAAGGATTCTGTCCTTTAACCTGGCATCGCTTTGCGATGAAAAGCTAGGAGTGCAATATGAAAAAAAAAGTCAATCGAAATAAAGATGTTCAGATGAATGTCCGACTTTCAAAAGAAGACTATGAAAAGCTCTTAGCAGCAAAAGAAGAATCTGGATGTGCAACCTTATCTGAATATGTAATGTGGGCGTGTGTAAGAAATGGAAAAGTAAAGAGTTTTCCACCGAGAAAAGAACTGAGAGAACTTAGGGCAGAACTCGTAAAAGAAGGCACGAACCTTAATCAAATTGCAAAAGCAGCGAATAAGATTTCTGAAAATCTTAGCCACAAGAGAGAAGATAATTCTTCGCAAGATATTCTTGAAGTATTGGCAAAAGTCTCTTGGTTGAAACTAACTCTTGTAAGTGTTTGGGATCGTTTGGATAACATGATTTGTGAGTGCGGTTATGGCCATCATTAAAGCGACAAAAAGAGTGCCAACTTCCAGAAGATCGTCTGATCGTCTTGAGATGTACTTGGTTAGCGGTAAAACATCGGATAGAGATCTTGAGGTTTATCTTGAGCATGGCCATAATGCAGAGCAATCAAGAGTAGTTGCTTATGCTCATTCAGATCATGTTGTAAGCGATGACCTAGGAGAATGGGCAAAGAGCTTTGAGGCGGTTAGGCAGTCTTGGGGAAAAGACAAAGGCCGACAGTATTACCATTTGATTTTTTCACCCGATCCAGAAGATAAAATTTCACCTGAAGAGTGTAGGGATATGGCCTCTGAATGGATCGAAAGATCTATTCCAGGATCACAATGGATCGTTGCAGTTCATAACGATAATAATCGAGCGATTGTTCATGCTCATGTTGTTGTAAATGCCGTGCATCCTGAGACTGGCTTGAAAGTACATATTTCTCCTTCTGAGTGGAATCACATTAGCGAGATAAAGAACGAAATTTGTAGAGCGCATGGTCTTGGTACAACTGAAACAGTATTTGAGCATCTAAGGAACGAGCGATGGGAGTCACAATCTCAACGCCGTGATTTTGCTATTGAGCAAATGAAGAAGCGCGGAGCAAGATCCTGGGTTGAAGATATTAGAAATCAGGTGGATCTTGCTGCTAATGAATCTCATAGCTGGTCTGATTTTATGGATAGGCTCAACAGAAATGGTATACGAGTTACTAGGGAGAGAAAAAGTAGGGGAGAAGGACTTGTATTTTGGCATCCTCAGAGCAATGGAACAAAGTATAAGATTCGTGGAAAAAGATTAGGTGGCAATTATACTGAAGCTGCTTTGTGCAGAAGAATGAGTTTTGATTTTAGGGAGCTTAAACCTGGAAGACAGGTTTTGGGCGAAATTGATCAAGATCTATATTTTGATATTAAGAGTAGAGAACTTGACTTGAATCTTAATAGACCTGAAAAGTTTGGCGATCGCATGATCTCTTTGTCTTACAAGAAAAATGCGACTCAGAAAACTTTAGAGCTTTTGTCAGCATTGAAGAGCTTTGGTATTACAAATAGGGCTGATCTTAAATTAAGACTTTCCGAAGTAGATAAAATTTCTTCTACTACTAAGTCTCAAGTAGATAATTTGAGAGCGGGCTTGAGCCAGGCTGAACAATTATTCTCAGAAGCTCAATTAGAGATCCTTCTTAAAAATCGTCTTTCGACTCTTCAAGAGCAAGCAGATAGTAAACCTTTTTTGAACCCTAAAGCTCGTTTTGAAATTAAAGATATCCAAGAGAATCTAAAAGCTGTTTCAGAGAAGCTTGATAGTTCTTTTGTAAAGAGCGGGCTATCTGTGCCTAACCCTGAAAATGTATCATCAAGAAAAGATCTGCTTGATCGTCTTATTAAAGATTTAAGGTCTGATCTTAAATCGGCTGAGGCTGACCATTCTAAAGTTGTTTCTGTTAGTAAGACCCTCAAGAGCGCGGATAGATTCTTTGAGTATCTTTCCTATGGGCTGCCACAGAATAGAACAACTATTGGCAAAGAAACCCCTCAGATAATGAGTGGCCATAGAGGACAAGATAAGGTACGCAGCAAACAAGAATGGTTTGCATATTACGCAACTAATAGAGTACAAAAAGCTGCTGAGGAAGCAGCAAGAGCACGTGAGCTTTCGAGGAGAATTAAGGAGACAAAGAGTAAATATATGAGTGGAAGGACAAGTAACACAGAGCTTGCATCTCTTGAGTCTGAACGTCAAGAAATGTTAAGAGATATCAATAACAAACAGCAAAGGAGACACTAATGAACGCACAGGAACTTGTAGTTTGGTTTGACGGCGGATGCACTACTATTGGCGCACCAGAACTAAGTTTTCAAGATAATATTGTTTTAGACGAGAACTCTATCGATTACTCAGATCCTGATACAGGAATTTTTTGGCAAAGGTGTTTCACTTTGCTTAATGAGCCTGACAAGAAATTTGATGATTCACTTGAGGATCTTGAGGAAGAAGTAGATGAAGAAGAGTTCGATGATCTAGATGAAGATGGCAAACCTGTTAATGCTTTGCGCGTTTTACAAAAGCGTACTTGTGTAGTTGCTTATGATGATCTTTGTCGCGCAACTGAGGTTGTTGTCCGCGGCCGTACTGTTTTAGTACGAGACCCACGAGCGACAAATAAATGTGGCCTTATTGAGCCAGAATTGCTTGATAAGGCAGATCAAGATGATGATGAAGAAGGATTTGTAGCTTATTAAGAATAGCTGGTAAATGAGACGTTCTAAGGCGTTTTAAGAGACGTTCTTTTCTCAAATGAGTTACTAGTCATGAAAAAATGCCCCCTACATTATGTAGAGGGCATTTTTGTTAAATCAGGCTCTTAGAGTCTGCCTGTTGGGCGCATATTGAATGGATTTACTGCACGCTGCTTAAAGAAAATAAAAGCAGCAGCACCGAGAAGGCCAATCAAACCGCCAGAAATCAGAAGGCCACCAAAGAGATCTTGGCCAGTCTTAGGAATAGAGGACTTTGGAGTAGACTTGACGTGAACCGTCTGATGATTGTCCTTGATATCAGCGTGAGCTGCAATTTCTTTTCCATCTTTAGTAAGAGACTCAAAAGCTACGATATCTTTACCCTCAAGCTTTGTAGCATCAATAGTATAAGGAACCTCAACAGAGCCATTTGCAGAATCAGGGGTGAAAGTAACAGTCACAGAGACAGGATTGCCATCTTTATCCTTTAGTTCACCCTCGTCTTTGCCGTCTGTACCCTTGACATGAATTGTCATTGTTACCTTGTACTCTGTACCAGGAGTGAGGTTGGTATAAGAAACAGTATCGTGCAGCTTAACCTCAGTCTCAGGGCTAATTTCATGAGATCCGCTTGTGTCGGTAAACTCAGTTTCGATACTTGGCTTCTCAACAGGCTGATCATCAATCGTTCCCATATCAACGGTATTACCATCGCGAGAAACAGTAACAGTAAATGTGACGGGCTTTGTACCCTCAGTTGCAGAGGTAATAATCTCAGTTACCTCATACGTATCATAGGGGAGAGCACCCTTATCATCATTTACAGTTGTCTGCTCTTTAGCAGAACCAGAGAACCAAAGACCAGCATCAGGATTGAGTTTTGATTCATCTACAGTACCATCTGCTGAAACAGCAGCATCATTAGCATTTGTGTTTGCAGAATGAGCAACCGCTGAAGAATCAAAAGTGCCATTTACGTCAGTTACAACATAGTGAGTTTCACCAGTAGTCTTAGAGGTCACCTTAAAGAGAGCCTTAGAAACGCGTGTCTGAGTTGCTTCAATAGCTTTAACCCATTTTACGTTGCCACGCATAATTTGCTCAGGCTGCTGAGTCTTGAGATTATTCTCTACTGCCTCAAGAGATCCGTTGCTGGTGATCTGTTGAATGTTTGGCTCATTGTTTTCAGGAAGAAGATAGCCTTGTGGAGCTTTTGTTTCTTTGACTACAACAGTACCGAGTGGAAGAGTTGCTTTACCAAAAGAATCTTTATAAAATTCGTCACCTGATACAAGATAGGATTCTGGATCAAGTGAAGCTGCAAGAAGGCCTGACTGGCCGTCTGCGTCCGTTTTAACAACCCAAGAACGTGTAGGGGTTGAAGGAAGATTATCTTTGGTGTAGAAGCCGTTGTAATAGGAAATAGTAAATTCTGCCCCTGCGAGAGTACCAGCTCCGAGAGGGGAGGCTTTGCCTGTCTCTGCATCAACTTTAACTACACCCATAAGAGTTGGGTCATTCTGGGGAACATCTTTAACAGCAAGCTCAGTAGTTTTACCAGGCTTTACTGTGACGGTGTAGACCGTAGTGTCAAGAGCATATCCCTTTGGAGCTTGAGTCTCCTTAACATAATATGTGCCGGCCTTAATGCCGTCTGCAACGCCTGTACCATCAGATCCTGTAGTAATTGTTGCAACCTTATTTGTTGCAGCAGAATCACTATAAACCTCGTAAACTGCACCAGCGAGGCTGTAACAAGAGTTGTTTCCATCGGTGATGGCTGGGTTAGCTGAAGTCTTAATAAGTTTGACAGAGCCAGGACGAACACCAAAGAAACTCATTACCTGTTTGTTACCATCTGGGATAAAAGCAACTGCGCCGCCCTGGATAACGTTTGGATCAGATGCGGGATTTTGTGCATATGCCTGAGCGTCATTAAAGAAGCTCTTTGCAGCCTGTGATGCAGCAGCGGTTGAGCCAATCTCATAGAAAGGAAGACGAAAACCGCCATCGTCAATCATGTTTCCCTTGCGTACTCCCCAAATAGCAAACTGGGCAGCAGCCTGAAGATCTTTTCCACTTACACCGTAATAGGTTTTGCCTTCGGAAACACCAATAGTTGCATAATAGACAATGTAATCAATCATTAGGCGATCAGTCGCAGAGTAGGTGTGATTGTCGATTGTCTGAAGGGTATCAAGTGTTGCAACATTACCACCACCACCTGCTGTTTGGTGGTCATGGTTTGACGAGTCAACACAGAAAAGCGGTGTTACACCGTCTTGTGCTACCCAAAGGGTCATTCTAGAACCATTGTATTTTGTGTCGGATGAAACTGTCATACGACCGCCAATATCAGGCAGATCTGCTGCGTTAGCAGTTTTAATTCCTACCGAAAAAAGCGAGAGGAATTGTGAGAGAACAAGGAGCATCGCAACAAAGATGCCTCCAAATTCTTTTTTGACAGTTTTCATACCACGCGTATTGTTGTACATATTTCCCCCTTTGAGGTCTGTATCACCTAGCTGCGTGGAAGCAGGCGAATCCTTACAACTTCCTTAGAAAGTATATCCTACGCTGGACTTTTTACTGATTCAGACACAAGTTCTCTTGGCCAATTTCCACACATTTTGCGCAAAAAAGAAGGCCACAGTAAGTGGCCTTCCCATATGTAGAACATACATCTTTTTATAAAGTGGAAGCTGGTATCAAAAAGACGCTATCTTCTACTCTTTAAGCATACGTGTCTTACCTGTAAAAACAAGTACATAGAAGTTGCGTACTTCCTATTCGTAGTGGTCAAAGACTTGACGTGACTCCCAATGGCCAACTTCTTCATGATAAACGGCTTTTGTATGAGGAACTACAGAGTAAGAAAGTTTTGTCTTTTTCTGATATTGCCAAGCTGCTGCTCCATCTTGAAAACGAGTGCCATCTGTAAAGACATATTCAGAATAATCGGTCACGTACTCAGTCCAAGCTTCTTGATCAACTACCCAAACTTGCTCTGTACGATAGATAGGCTTACGCTCACGGGATGGGGCAGAAGAAGAGCTTGAAGAACTAGAAGAACTAGAAGAACTAGAAGATGAAGACGAGCTTGGGGAGCTAGGAGCTTCTGTTGTCTCAGAAGTAGCTGGCTTTTCTGGCTCAGTTGCATCTTCTGGCTTTGGAGCTGGTGCAGCAGGTACAATCTCAGTTCCTTCTGGGTCTGTGACCTTAACGCCACCTGACGTTCCTACATTTCCCTTTTCCTCTTCAGAAAGTCCTGCGTGTGTGTCTTCACTCATTACAAAGCCGTCTGAGTTGTTAAGAACCTTGTCCGTTGTAGTCTCAACTACAGGAGCTGGCTTATCCTCTTTGGTAGAATCATCACTTTTAGTCTCAGAAGACGTATCCTTACTATCATCTTTTTTATCTTCTGCGGGCTTTGTATCAGCTTCCTGATCGTCCTTTTCAGGAAGGGGAGTTTGCTTTCCTGCTTCTTCTACAGCTTCAGCTTTTGGAGTATCTACGACAGCGATTTGTACTTGTGAGTTGGTATCAGCAATTACATAGGTAACATCAACTACAGGAGCTGGCTTATCCTCACTTGATCCCTTAACAGTAGTCTCAGCAATACGAGCTGCGAGGGCAGCAGCACGGCGAGGCGCAAACCAGACATTGTTTGCTGCGGTGTCTGTTGTAGTTTCTACGACCATTACATGACCGTCTTTAATAGAAACACTTACAGGGTTTGTAACAGAAACATCCTTACCGCCATAGGATAGCTCACTTGTAGCCTCAGCTACAGCTTCCTGGCTCAGCTCAACCTTATCTTCCTTTGCAGCTTCCTGCGTGGCCACAGCAGGAGGAGTTGGGGCTGCTTTAGGTGTAAATGCACCGTTGGCATATGCCACACCGAATCCAAGTGCTGCTACTACCGCTACAGAGGCAAGGCTCATTCCGAGTGTTTTCTTAGGAAAAGGCTTACTTTTAGCTTCAGTAGTCTCTGTTTCTTGCTTGTCCGTAGTTGGTATTTGCTTTTCTGTAGTCATGGTTACTTCTTTCTATTTATGGCTTCTATAAGCCTTGCTTTCTCAAGAGTTATTTTAAGGACTTTAGAATCTTTGGAATCATAAAGAACCAGATAATCATTACAATTACAAGATTTGAAATTCCGAGAATATGGCCATCTCCTTGATGTATTACTCCTGAAGATAAAAGAGTAATGACAAGAATGGGGATACCCCTACCAATAAGAAACCTAAAGATGCCTTTTTTGATCTTATTGAGTTCTTCCTGATCAATCTCTTCATCTTTAGAATCCTCGTCATGGCCACTTTCTTTTTGCCCGATCATAACAAAAGGATTTTGATCTAATGCTTCAACTGTTATGTAGATTGATGGATCAATCACCTCAAGGTAAGGGGCAATTTCTTCATAACTATAAGGTACTAGATAGTCTTCTAAATACATTTTGCATCTAAGCACATGATCTTTATCGTAGATATTTCGCCAGATCTTCATAACAAATTCCTTAAAGCTTTTCTACATACATAATAACGGTGCGTGCGTCTTGGCCATAACGTGCGTAACCAGAGCACGTGACAAGGAAGAGAATCCTTGTGTTTGGCGATATTGTTGATACATCGTAGTTACTCCGAGCAGTTGCTTGAGGTAAAAACACGTTTTTTATCCAATCAGAACGGTCTTTGTCGTTCATATGAGGAACGTTTCTGAGGTCTGATTCATAAGCATTTACTCTTGTTGCAGCTACAGGTACAAAGTAAGCTGTTTTATATCCTTCCACATACCAGCGAGCTTCTCCAAGGTCATTAAAAGCATCTTGATCTGCTTTGTCTCCTAGATCATGAAACATAGAATTTGCATAGTTCATCTTATGGCCATAAACAATAAGAGAAGCTCCTTGAGGTGTGCAAAACTCGTCCAAAAAAAGAGCTCCTGATTGTGAGTAATTTCCCCAAATATCGTGAGATAGGTAAAAATCAGGATTGTCTTGTGAGGCTTGAGCAACAGGAAGATCAACTGAAGTTCCGTCTACTGTAAGCCAAGCTGAGGCAGCAGGGATCTTTTCATTAGCTGCTTGCCAGTTGATTGAATCTTCTTGTTCAGACCCACTAGAAGAGCTGCTGCCCTGGTTGTTGTTTGAGCTGATATGAAGATCAGAAGTAAGTCCCTTGTAGCTTGCTTGGGCTATAAAGTCTGGGGCAATGATCCAAGCTCCGATAGCAACTGCAACTAAACTTGAAATAGCAATAGCTATTGGTATGAGCTTTACAGGGTTGAATCTCTTATAGGGAGCAACTGGTGGCAGCATTATGCAAGAGCCTCATTTCTACTTACTTCACGAATATTCTTCCCACAATAGGATCTTAACGTCTCGATTGCAGAGAAATATGTCTTGTGTTGAGATGTTCTTTTTACTGCTAGACGGCAAAGGTGAATAGTCAAAAGATACGGGTATTCAGGATCATCGCTACAGGTAATGCTAGCTTTGATTGAATTACCGCGTTCAAAGTACCGAGGAAATACAACTTTCTTCATTTGAATCTCCTATTCATAAGGGTAGGTGGAAGCATCCTTGCAATATATATTACTACAATAATTACTGTATATACAATATTCATTGGTTCTACACAATAATTATTGTTGGTTTGTGTATACTCGATTCATAAGTGAAAAGGGGTTACATGAATAATAGTGAATTTATAAAAATGATGGTGAATAACAGTAACAAAAGCTACCGTGAGGTTAGTCTTGAACTAGGTAAGACACAGGGATATGTTTCTGCTCTTATTAGTCAGAACTCTTCTCCAAGCCTTGCAACATTCATTAAGATTGCTGAGGCTTGTAATTGCAAGGTAAATCTCTCAGGAGATTTTGGGCAAATGGAACTTACCGAATTGTTTAATGATTAGGTAGCACGCTAATCTTCTTGTTTTGATTTTACGTACTTAATAAACTCAGAAATGGTCATAATGTCTGATCGATTTTTCTGAGGATATTCCTTGATATAAACTTTAGGCACAACAAGTACAACTTTTTCTTTTTCCATTTCATTCAGTTGTTGTTCAGAGATTCCCCTTTGAAGGGTGCATAAGTATTTATTCTGATCTCTGAATCTATCTCCCTCGTTGAGGATTTGTCTCCAACGATCTTTACAGGTAGTTTTTGCAGCAAGTGAGCATAAATTCTCTATTAGAAAATTTATATCGTGATAGGCCTCAATACTTGGGAATACAAAGTCAGGACGCTTGTTTCCCTCTGTTATACCTTGAGCAGTATATTTTATTTCATTGTCATCAAATATACTGGCCAAGTGATTTTCTAGCCCTTTTCCTGCTCGACTTTTTCTTCTATTTAGTATGCTGTTTGCAGCTTTTATAAATTCCTCAATGTCGGAAAATCCGTGGAAGATTTCTTGGCCATAGATTGACTCTTCCAATTTTTTGAAAATGTCATATTCGATGTCATTCCATTGAATAAGTGCTTGATCGGGATCTTTTAAGGTACTGAAGTTGTTTTGCTTATACTCAATAAGCAATTCTTTGGCTTTATCAGAGATTTCAAATGTACTGGGGAAATTATGGCCACAGTTTTTGATATAGCTGTCAATTTCATCTTGAAAGTCAGAGACTTTATTTGGTTTGATTAGCCTATTTGTTTCAATAGGAGTAAGGCCAAAAGAATCTAAAAATTTCTGAATTTCGTCATCTACTTGGAGTATATATGCTTGATATTCATTTTCTAATTGTCTGATTAAAACAAAAAGCGAACCCGTTTCTTTTGGATTGATTAAATCGAAACCTCTTCCAAATCTTGTAAGACGCAGCTCTTTTTTACTCGGATACCAAGTTATTGCACTATCAGTTTTTGTGCTATTGTTCCATGATACTTTGATACCAAGCTTTTTTGGTGAGCTGCATCTTATTTTGTCTTTCTCAAAAAAATAGTCATATAAAGTGCTTGAAATTAAAATTCCTGATTGATGCCCGCCTGAAGCTCCTGAGTCATTAGCCGTAAGAAATTTACAGAAAAATTCTTTGCTTTTAAGTGCTTCGTTAATTGCATTATCAGCTTTAGACTCAATATCCATTTTGTCTCCATAGGGCTTCCTTTAGCTTTTGTTTATATTATCAAGCTCCTGGAGTTTTTTTATAAGCAATTTAGCAACGTTTTCCATAAGAGGAACTACGACTGAATTGCCAAACTGCTTATACGCTTGTGTATCAGAAACAACGATTTTGAAAGACTCAGGAAATCCTTGTAACCTAGCACATTCTCTCGGAGTGAGCCTTCTTGGATTTTTGCCATTTTGCTCAAGAAGAATTTCTGATCCGTCTTTATAGTAGCGTGCGCTCAGTGTTCGGGTAACTCCGTTCGGATTCGCTATGCTATAACCAAATCCATTTCCCGCAAGTCTATGTTTTTCTGCATAAGCCTGTAGGAAGCCCCACAATTTGTCTGACAAGGTATATTTTTCAGAAACATTAGTTTCTAAGATATTTGATAAGACGGGTTTATTTTTGATCTCAGGAAGATCAAAATCAAATGAAATGTTATCTCCGTACCTATTGCAATCAAAGCCAATTAAAATAATTCTCTCACGATGTTGCGGTACGTATTTTTGACCGTCTAATACTTTATAAAAGAGCTTGTAATTTAATGAAGAGAGGGCTTCCTGAATAATCTTAAAAGTATTTCCTTTGTCGTGACTAAGTAGATTTTTGACGTTCTCAAGCATAAATGCTTTAGGACGTTTTGCGTTTAATATCCTGCAAATGTCAAAGAATAAAGTACCTTGTGTTTTATCTTTGAAACCAGTATCTCTTCCCATGCTATTTTTCTTTGAAACACCAGCTATTGAGAACGGCTGACAAGGGAAGCCTGCTACCAATATATCGTGATCGGGAATTGATTGCTCGTCAACTTGAGTTATATCGTTATCTGGGAGTTCTCCAAAATTTGCAAAGTATGTTTTTTGGCTATATTTATTCCATTCATTTGAGTAAACACATTGTGCTTTGTTTTTTTCAAACGCAATTCTCATTCCACCTATACCAGCAAATAAGTCAATAAACGTATAATCATTTGTTTCTGAAGTTTGCTTTCTGGTAAGACCTATTATTGCTTGTGATATAGAGGTCGTGATTGTTTGTTTATTTTGCTCAGAAAAAGTATTGAGTGCATTATAAATTTCATCATCAAGATTTACATGAACTTGTTTTATCATTTTTATCCCTAGGACAATTCTTGTACTTGTTTTATCCCAGTTTAACAGAATCTTATAAGGACACTATGATGAATGAATGAAATTGAAGAAAAATATACTTATTTTCTGGTGTATTTACTCGTTGAGTTTAATTTAACGTCTTAAAATGGCTCTCAGAGCCTTACATGGTAAATAGGCAGTTAAAAGCCCCTATAAATAGGGGCTTTTATTATCTTCTGTGTATTTTATTATTAGACAGAATTTTTTGAGATTCTTCTTCTGGATTGCAGATAGAAGAATGTTCTTCAGAGTATTCTTGTTCATGCCAATCGTCATAAGTAAATTGTTTAAGTTTTAATTCTTCATCAAATATTTCATTTGGTTTATGAATACGTATGCCAACTTCAAAACCGCGATTAACAAAATTGGATTCGCGTTGTTCTCCTTTTATACTTTCATAAAAGAGATTCTCTGGACTAATCAGGGCAGTTAGTTCAGAGGCTATGCCTAAAACTGTTGTTTCAAGATAAACATCCTCATTACTACCGTCTGTAACAAAGCTTCGATTTGTATATGCACCTGTTTTGTTCATTTTACTTGTGTATGGATCAGCTTCAAGTTCCTGAGCATATACGATATAAGAAGGGTATTCATTGTTCGGATCATAATTTGGGTCGTAAATATTTCTTCTTACTACATCTTTATCAAAGTCATCAAATGTATAGTCTTTTCGAGCAATGGTTTTTGTTTTTCCTTTTTCGTCATCGAAAACAACGAGCTGTAGAGATATTCCATAGTTCATATAATCAGTAAGATAATCTATCTGCTCCAAACCTCCAACGAACTCATCAAATACGTTATATTCATCTGACATAAACTCTTCTTCAAAATGATTTTGAGCTGGTTGATTAGCTTCTTGATCAATTTTTGTTGAATCCAGAGTATATTGGAGTTTTCCTAATCTCCAAGTCCGAGCTAATGGCTGGTCGTTAAATGTCAGTCTACAGATATGTTTATCTGGTTTAAGAAGGTAATTTCTAATCTCATAATAGAGAGCCATATTAAAGCCTCCTGGCTTGTGAGACTTCTTTATAGAAGTCGATATTTTGTGCTTGATGCGGAGAATCTTCAGCGATCAGGGATGCAGTGTCAATAATATTGTTGAGTCTCCATGGAATTACATATCCATTTTTTAGATCTTCTACAAAATCATCAGACACGGATACCCAAAGATTATTGCCTATGGTTTCAGATACCGCATAGGTAGACTTAATTCCGAAGTTATCTTCCATATATTCTGACGGGTCTTTATATCCCCAAAACACTCCTGGCTGGTCAATATCAGACTCAACCATGTTAATAAACCCAGATTTGTCAGCAAATAAATCGTAAACATTGCCTGTAAGAAGGAGTGCATCATCTGGAATTTCGTCTTCTTCATCGAACTGATCTGATGGGAAAACCTCTACAAAGTAAACACCTGTTTCATTTTTTAGCAGGTAGTTTCTTTCATCAGACAAGCTTGATACTTCTGGATTGTGCAAGTATGTATCACTCACAAAATTAATTAAATAATTTGGATAATATCCACCATAAGGTAGAAGCTCACGCAAGAGAGCAAGCTCAATCTTTGCGTAAACTTTATCCTCATTGATATCTCCGTGGAACTCAAAGTCAATACTTTTGTCAGAAGTCCAGACACGACAAGGAATGCCTAAGCTGTACGCATCAGATTCAATGGTTTCTTCATCAGGATACATACCAAGCTCATTCGCATATTTAGTTGGAATACAAGCCAAATCACCGTGCAGGGCCACATCAACTGCTGTTCGGCAAGCTGCTTGCAGCTCTTCTGGCGTGTTATCAAATAAATGCACATATTTCATAGCTAAAGAATCGTCATCATTATATTTGGCAATTCTCAAGAATGGTCTTTCTGTATTAGCAAGCTCTTCAATATCGCAATGGTAGTAAGCCATATTTTATCGACCTCTTTTAACAGATTGAGTCTCTGTTTGCTCTTTTTCAGGAAACAGAAACTGAAAAACCTCTTCTTTTAACTCTTCTTTTGAGAAGTGTTTGAGATCTGGTGATGGTGAGCTTAGATCAAGCGCACCTGAGCTTGTTAGAACATAATCGTTTCCAAGGTCTTTGCCATAGCTTTGTAAATCAATATATCCCTCAATCTCTTCTGGGATTGAGGTGCCAACCTCTGCCAAATATTGATTAGCAAAGTTTTCTTCAGGTGAGAGTGCTGGATCATAGTCAGTAAAATGCTCAAATGGGATTTCATCCCATTGATAAACAGCATTTGCGATTTCAATAGGGTTCTTAAACGAATTATAAGAAGCTAGAGCTTCGATTGCATCTGGATCATAGTCAGTACAGGAAGCAACGTGCGCAAGGATATTAAGATCATAGATATTATCGTACTGATCAATCTTATAGTTTGCAGCTTCAGTAAGCGGTGTTTGATAAGAGTCAAGAATAAGTGCTTCACCACCAAGGCTCTCGCATCTTTCATATACCTTATCAAGTTCTTCTTCTGGAAGTGGTAAAGTTACCCATTCACCGCGCGATCCATCAAGACTTCCAAGATAAACCTTAATGTTGTAATCATTAGTAATTTCGTTTTGTAAATCTTCAGACATGGTACACGCCTTTCTACTGAGCGCAACCACATAAAAATGCAGCATTGACCTGTACACGATGCTGAAAATGGAAGCGCATCCTTTACTAAATACATAGTATCAGGTGCGCTCCGTTTTGTTTTTAATGTATCAACTGTAAAGTTTTAATACCTTTGGCGAGGCGTTGTTTGTTTCTTTTTTGCAATATCAGAAACCTGAGCAATAACATCTTTAGATGATAGCTTGTGAGGTGTTGTCTGAAGCTCAAGCTTTTCTTGAGCTTCGCGCTTAATACGTAAGTCCTCAATTTTTTCAAGTACAGGATCAACACTTGTCGCTATTCTCAGGAGCTTTTTTGTTTCATTTATAAGCTGAGTTGGGATTGTCTTATTCTTTTCATCGCGCATTTCAGGGAGTCTTGCAGACTCTGGCATAAGGCGATAACGAATGCAGTATAACCAATCAAGAATTGGAGAAAAGGTTTCTGGATCTTGTACTTTAATAGTCGCTGCATAAAGCTTTCTCAAATTGTCATCAATCGTTGGGTCAAATGGAGGAAGTTCGTCTTGGCTTTGATCCCACGAGGGTCTTGATTCAAGTGAGTGTGAGGAGAGACTAGGATTATATGCAAGTGAGAGAAGAACCTTCCTACACAGAGATTCTTCTCTAAGTTTCTTTTGAAAATCTCGTCCTGGGTCTTTGAACTTTAAGAATTTCCCACTTGCTAGGGAGTCATATGTATTCTCAGACGCTGTTCTTTGTGCATCTTCTTTTTTATGAGCAATAGGAATACCCTGCAACTTTTTTTCTCTAATAGCCTGTCGTTCTTCAGGTGTGAGGTTTGGCATTTTCTTGTCTTTCTCTATCTGATTGGATTCCAAGCAACCAGTCTGATGAAACTCTAAACGCAGTAGCGATTTTTACGATTGATTCTAAGCTTGGCTGTCGAGCACCAGACGCATAAAAGCTCCATGCAGACTCAGTTATACCAGCAGCGCGTGCAGCAGCACGAGAAGACATATATCCGCTTTCTCGCGCTGCTTGCACAAGTCGCTTATGAAGCCCTTGTATATTATGCTCACGTTGCATAACTTAGTTAATCTGCTTAAACCACCAGGTTGGCTGATTTGTATGGCCACCCGTAATATCCTTATAGTACGTTACTTCATAAACATGATCTACAGTTGTTCCATCTTCCTTATAAGTAACTACCTGTGCTTTGACTTTCCACTCACCATAAACTGCCTGAGTAGTCTCAATATATCCTGCTTTTTCACCAGTCTTTTGAGTAAATTGGCTTGCTAGGTTATCGGCAAAATCAGCGGAGAAAATAGACTCAAGCTTCGATATATCATCAACTGAAATGTAGTGCAGGTCAGCATTTGCATATTGATCCTGCTTTTTCTCTTCATCAGTCTTTGCATCTTCCCAGCTACCGCTGTATACCCAAGCACCGCCCATAAGATCATGATCTTGTGCTGGCGGGTACATAGTAATGCGCTTTTTAATTGACGGGATCTCAATAACTACCGTTTTTCTGGAAGAACCCTGAGCAGAAGAAGCTGCTGCACTTTTAATAACGACTTGTGTATCAGTACGCGATACGTCAACATGGCCATCACCCTGACGGTTTGCCCAAGTAGTGAGAATGTAGCCTAGACCAACAAGGATATTCTCTTTGTCCGCATCATTGAAAACTTCGAGCTTGTCATAGTTCTCTACATTTTCTTTTGGCACTCCCCAACGCTCAATGGATTCTGCCCTGTAGTCGCGCATATTAGGATAAACGGCGATTGGATCAGAATTGTTATTGCTTGTGGCTACGTTCGTTTGATTTTGTTGCTGTGGGCTTGGTTTTGGAGCAAACATAAGCGTGGTAATAATTGTGATTACAATAAGCAAAATTACCGCAGCAACGATAACAAGAATCTGCTGAGTCTTGAGGTTTGAGAGCTTAATAGCTCCTGGATTGTGATCTGATGATACTTTCATTTATCTCACTCCTTCTTACAGGATAGATCCATTATTTGTTGCACTCGCTACGCGTTTTCCTGCCCATTCTGGCATCCATCTTGATGAACCTGGATTGCCGTAAGCCTGATAATGCGCGTCCTCTACTTCAAACTCAATAACATTTTGGCCATTAGAGTGACCATATTCGTTGCACCCTGGATCATTTGGATTTTTTGCATCCGCGATGATACAAGGGATCAATGTACCGTCATCCAAATAGAAATCAACCATATCACCAACTTGGCCAAAAGTTGTTGTACAAGCAATTAAATAACGGCCATTGAGAGTTGCAATATGATCTGACCATGTTCTGCCATGCGCAGCCCACATATCAGCAACAATTCTTTGCCTTGTTCCATTTGCCCAAATAGGATAAAAACGGTCATAAGCAGTAATTGAATATCCGCCATTTCCGTATTCAGAAGGAATGTCAATCTTTCCTCCACCATTTGCGCCTTTGATTGAAACAAAGTAGATATTCCTAATACCGTTATAGGTTGATTGATTAGCAGAAGCTTTGTAAGAACCGCTATCGTCTTTATACACGACTTTTTCTTGAGCGGGATTACCGTGATCTGCTATCCAATATTTATGGCCATCCTTTTCTCCTACCTCAACAACAACGCCGATATGATCTGGTGTTGACGCGTCACTTGAAGCCCAATCGTACATAACAAGATCTCCTGGCTTTGGATCATAATCGAAGCCTTCATGGACTTCACCAGCCTCGGTATGATTTCTATACCATTCAAGAATGGTTGGTACATAATACACACCGCCAGGATAGACTCCTTGAGCAATCAGGCCTGCTTTGTCTGCGTTGTATGCAACAAACATTGCACACCAATCACCTTGGAATCCCGCAAAGGATTGATAGCGTGAACCAGATTCATCAATTCTTTGGTACTCTTCATGCACGATCTGAGCAAACCTAGAAGCTCCTGTTGTGTTTGATTGAGAACTAACAACCATTCCTATGATCATTGCAAGTGGCAAAATCAAAGCACCAATAAATACCAATGGTAGACCAGCAACGGCCACAAAAGATGCAAGTGCAGAAACGGCCTTTGCAGCAAAGCTTACAAGTGAGACAAGCGTTTTATGTACTGTTTGGGCAACAAGATTAAGTGTTGCCTCAAGCCCTCTACCGCCTCTTCTTAAATTATTCTGAGCACGTCTCATGTGTCTGAGGCGTTGCTTTTTAAGAAGTTTTGCGCGCTCTGATCTTACCTTTGCGTAAGCTTTTTTAAGCTTCTCTTCTTCTTTTTTCTTATTGCGGTCAAGAAGATATTTCTGTCTTAGTCTTTGTCCTGCCTTCCGAGCAACTTCTTGAGAAGATTTTGTTGTTTCTTCAAGTTGCTCTTCAGTTGTTTTCTGCTCAGTAATCTCTTTACTTGGTCGCATGGCAGCAGCAAGAGCAAAAGACGCGCCTCTACGCGCATAACGCATTTGTCTGCTTTTTCTTGCACTAAGTAAAGCTTTCTTTTTTGTTTCTACGTTTTTTGGTGTGGAAGCATTTCTGGAATTTTCGCGTTTACCGCTTACTATCTTGTTTGCAGTAAGCTTTTCGCGCTTTGACTCCGCAGACCTTCTCGCACCTCTGTTTCTTGCGTTTTTCAACTCAGAAGTACGAGAAGGCTCAGAAGAAGTCGATGCCTGAGGTTTGCTCAGACGATGTTTTCCAGCAGCTCTATTTGAAGAGCGAGACATACTTATCCCTCAAGCTCGTCACTTGTTGGAACAATGACGATTTGCTCAGCAGAGTCTTGAGCCTTTGTTGTCGCAAACTTTGGCTCAGGAGCTGGCTTATGAGCTTCCTTTTCAATAGCTTTTTGTTTTTCAAAGAACGCAAATGCCTTCTTCTCAGAAATTGCACCCTCGCGCACTACGTCAACAAAAGCATTTGCAGCACGTTCAAGAGTGTCAGTATTTACTAAAACGTGAGTATCATCTTCGATAATCACATCAGAAACAGGTTCTTTGACCTCTGCATATGGAGAATCTGCAACCTCTTCTCCCCCGGCAAGAATTTCTGTAATTTCATCATCTTTCTCAGGTACTACTTCAACATATGGAGAATCTGAAATCACTTCAGCTTCAGGCTCAACTTGAGGTTCAAGTTCTTTTTGCTCACGCTGCTCTTCAAGCTTTTTAATAGCTGCTTCTGCATCTGCACGGAGCTTTTTTGCCTCTTCTTCTTTCCTCTTTCGATCCGCAGGAGTGGTTGAAATAATCTCAAACAAACGGGGAGTAATCTCAGGATTCAGGATAAAGTCAAAGTGAATTACTTTTCCGCGCAAAACATACAGACCCTCGCCCTTTGGTGCATGAACAAGGATATTTTTCTGAATTGCGGAGAGTCGATACATATCCTGAAGAGCTGTTGCAGTAATTTCATCCTGCTTCATAAGAACAGAGAGCATCGTGTTATGCTGCATAAACTCAGTCTCATTAAACATCTTCAGACGAGTCACGTCCTGGGTAATGCAAGTGATATAGAAATCCCACTTTCGGCCACGACTAAAGAACTGATCTAGCCAGGTAAGCATTTGAGGAATCATGATAAGCTGCATCTCGTCAATGACAAGATATGTCCTTCTACCATGCTTTCTGTTTTCAATTACCTTATTCCATACGTAATCAATAATGACCATCATGGCAAGAGGCTTCAGATCAGGAGATAGATCTGAAATAACAAAGTTTACCAAGCGGTTATTAAGATTGACGTTGGTCTTATTGTTGAAAACAGAGAATGATCCTGTTGTGTAACGTTCAATAAGATCTGCAAGATCATTTGCATCACCCTCAGAAGAACCCTTAGTGTCACGCAAAGCGTTGTAGAGGTCTGTTAGAGTTGGTAGATCTTCTTCGTCTTTAGACTCAAGATACTTTGCATAGACCTTCTGAGCTGCCTTATCAAGAGCACCCTTCTGATAGTCATTAAACGAGCTTGTCATGGCCGATACTGCACCATTTAAGAAGTTAATCTTTGCAGGAAGTGGATTGGAAGCTTTATTTGGATCTGCTGATCCATAGTATTCACTCATATCCATCAAATTGATGTGATTCTCTGATGTATCAGAGAGGTCAATATTCTGGCCGTTTAGAGCGTATACCATTTCTTGATATTCGCTTTCAGGATCAATCATGATAATGTCTGCATTTGGCTCACGCAAAAAACGCTGAATGGTAAGAAGCTTAGTCCAAACAGATTTTCCGCCACCAGGTTGGCCAAGAACAAAGATGTTTGAATCTTCTCTGAGAGCCTGATCATACAAGATAGGTTTTTTGGTGTCGGCATCAAAGCCAAGCAGAGCACCCTTATCGTCAGAAATGGTAACTGAACTGAAGGGTGCATAAACCTTTAGAGCCTCAGTAATAAACGCATAGTCATACTGAGCTGGAAGCTCACGAGAGCCGAGAGGAAGTGCGCTTGCGAAGGATTGCTCACGAAGGCTTGCCCAATGATCAATCTCTTCAAAACGATGCTTTCCGAAAATGGATTCAACCTGGATGCCAGCGTGTTTTAACTCTTCTGGTGAGTCTGCAAAAACAGTAACAGTTGTTAAGACAGAATAAAGACGCTGGTTTTCGTTGTCGATGGACTGAAGCATCTTTTGAGCATTTTCGCGTTTGGTACGAATGTCAAGTGGGGCTTCATCAACATAAAAACCAACTTCAGGACGAGAGTGAGAAGTCTTAAAGACGTTCTCTTCTGTTTCAATAGCAGAAAGGGCTGCTGCTGCAACGTCACTTGAGCTCTTTTTATCCCAAGGGCGAATGTGCTGAGAAACAACATTTTCAAACGGAATAGTTGTCAGATCCGTCATTAGACTATCTCGGACGGTTGAGGAATACTTGAGAACACAGTAAGTGCGCACCCAACGGTTAGATACCTGAAGATCAGACGAACCATAAGGACGAACGATTGAGGTCGGGGCAACTAACTCACGAATAGAAATATTTGGATTTACAGCTACCTCACGACCAACATCAGCAAGTGGCCTTGCACCCTTACCGCGAGTCATCTTGCGCAAAAGATTAACGCGCTCACGGCCGTCAACCTCGCGAGAGTCACTATCTAGCTGGACTAATCCCTTGCGGGCAATTTGCATAATCGACTCAAGCTCATGCCTTGCAGAAGTAACATCTTCTGCAAGGACGGTGAAGATCATACCGCGCTCGGTATTCATTGGTCTTGTTGAAGATGCAACACGATATTTAGCAAACCTTACAAGCTCACCAGCGATGCCTTCAGACTCAGAACTTGAGGTGTTGAAGCTCTCTGCAATCTCTTCGTCTGTAAGAGGCGTTGAGTGTTGCCAAAGTTGGATGCCTGTATTATCAGGGATAGAGTCAAGAAGATTACCCCACATATCGGCGGTTATTTCACGGTTTTCCTCATGCTCAGTAATCCAACTTACATCATCAAACATAAGCATCTTTGAGTAACGCTCAGAGTCGAGACGCACAATTCCGTCAGCAAACAAAGCCTCAAAAGGCAAAATCTCCTGGGTTGCATTTGGGGCAATAATCATTTCAGGATCTTTATTTTGTCCACGTTTCTTAGATTCTTTTGCTCTTGCTTTAGTTGCACGGGTTACAGACTTTGCAGCTCTTTCAACTTCTTCTGAGGTGTGCTGTTGAGCCATTTTTTCATTCAGCTCAATCTTCATTGCTTCAATTTCAGAATTTGTTTTATCAAGCTCAGTCTGAAGGGATTGAGCGAGGGCAAAATCTTTCGTTGCAGATGCCTGATTGATTTTTGTCTCAAGCTCCTGAGCGTCAGAGATACGCTTTTCAAGTTCAGGTGAAGTGATGATCTTTGGTGTGTTTTTCTTTTTGAAGTTAAACATTTGTAATCCCTTAACTAATCGTCAATCAATGTGGAAGCGAAAAGGGCATCTTCGCCGACTGCCTGTACAAACTCACGCTTACGGGCTTTCTTCTCTTTACGCGTAAGCTTCTTTTGAGGACGTACGTCTGGTGTGAATGGCACAGAGAGTGTCATTTCATAAGGACGCGTGCGCTCAATCTTGTTAAATACACTAAAGTCTTCAAAATAAAGACCGTGTTTTTTTGTAAGTCCTCGATATCCAATAGGAATAGCAATTCCAAATGCAAGAAGTGATGCAAGCGCAGATGGGATAATGTTATAAAGCCCAAGCACAACAAATGGCGTTGCTGCAAGTGAAGCAATAACGATAGTTAGAAGCTGGCGGGTAGTCAAAATACCACCAATATTTTTAGCCTCAAACTTTGAAGGATCATTAATTAGATTTCTTTCCATGATTGCTCCTTATTGAACGCCAAAAATGGCATTAGCAAGAGTGTCTGCTTTGGTGACAATGGCACTCATAACTGAAGTTGCAACAATAACTGGTGCTGCTAATCCCAGAATGGTGACTATAAAGTCTTCAAACGGATGGGCGGAAACAGCAGAAGACACGATTGTGTAAGTAACATTAAAAACAAGTGGTGTTGCTGCAAGAACAATTACAAGAACAATACCTAATGCGCAACGTGCGCCATAACGTCTGAGCCACATAAAAGCGATACCCCTTGTTTGACGAGCACAAGCAAGAGCAAGAGGAACTGCTGCAAGTGCAGTCATGGCGATAACCTCAAAGATTCGGGAAATACCAATAACCGCAACTTTTAAGACATAACTGCCAACAGTCTTGGCAACAAAGGCCATGATGGCAAACATAAAGATACTTGCAAAGAACTGACCGTAAGTTAGCTCAGCCACCATCTTGATCATTGGCTGCTCCGTCATAGCTCCTATGTTTCCGCCAGTTACAGGGAAACCCGCTTGAGCAAGCTGGTTGATTGTAAAAGCAGCTCCTTTTGCTGCGATTGAGAACAGAGCAATAAAGATGGGATAGGCATTTAGAACAAGCGTGAGAGCAACAATGGTCATAAGAATATGATTCATAAGTTCTTGCTGACGCGCACCGCCCTGGGCTGAGGTGGTTGCGTCAATTTTGCCCCATCCAAACACAAATGCCAAAGCTACAAGAACTGTGCTGTATGGCGCAGCAATCTTTGTAGCAACTGTATAAGCAAACTGAGTAAGAGGTTGATATTGAGGGCTGTCAAGATCTTGAGCGAACAGTACCGCAACATCAAGAAGAGAGAAAAACCATCCGCAAAGCTTGGCCAAGAAAATGAGAATGGGTGCAATGAATACTGTATAGATAGTATGAATAAAAGCCTTTGTAATAAAGTCGAGCGTTAGCTCAAATTTTGGCTGCTTGGCATTGCCATATTCATATCCATTCCCAACAATATTGCCGTCTGCATCAACCTCGCCCGTTGCGTACCCGCGAATCCAATCGTTGTTTCCGACTGTTTCTGCTGGCTTGTTTGAAGAGTCGGCATCAGTATGGGAAGAGCCATAATTATTGATAAAGAACATTGAGGAAGATCCTGCAAGAGAACCATCCGCTGCATCTGTATCAACTAAGCCTTCTGGCATAGTTGCTTGAGAATTTGAACCAGCGTTTGCTCCTGGCTTATGCGATAAAACCATTTCTGCCGTAATGCCAGGATCATAAGCTTCTCCTGATCCTGCGTTTCCGCCTGAATTATCTACATACTCCTTAAATGCACCGGTTGGAATGTCGGTTGTACACCAAATACCTGATGTATAGTTACGCGGGCGAGAATCACCTAATGCAAGGGTTGATCCACCTTTAACAATAGCTGTTACTTCATTTCCATCTGCATCATAGAGCTGCCAGTAAAGCTTTGAGGTTGTCTCATAGCGATACGCTCCCTTAAAAACCCAATGAAGTTTTTTAGAGTATGTATCCGCGTTAATTTCACCAGCGCGAGCTGACCGTGGAAGCGAGAACATAATTGTGGCCACGACTAAAACAATCACACTTACAAGAGTTAGTCCTTGGGAAATTCTCTTTGAAACTGTGTTGATCTTTGAATTTTTTGCGTGGCGCACAAGAGAGTAAAATGCCCCAGAGAGTGTATCTTCTTGCTTGATATCCTCTGATTCAGTTTGTGTGCCTGTGATTTTCATAATCTACCTCAGATCGTATTTGTTTAGTTCAGACCTGGAATAAGACTGAAGAGCTGTGCAAAGAATGTACCTGAGCCAATGGCAATGAAAACGCCACCCGTGATGAAGCCCCAGAACTCACCGCCAGTTGTACCATGTCCCTTTTCTTTTGCCTCTGTGTATCGAGTAAAAGAATCAACTACCTTGAAAACGCCATAAGCGAGGCATCCTCCTGAAATAATTCCAATCAACTGATTAATCATTTTTCTCTCCTTCTGTTTGGACTATCCAGTATGCTGAAACGGCATCGCAATTATCATTTTGCTTTGTCGAATATGCCTGTTTGTAAGAGCTTGTAAAATCCTCTATTTCTCCATTTGATATATCGCTCGGATAAAGAGTTGACCAAGCTTCTACGGGGCTTGTAAGACCAAGCTCACGTATCTTTTTGTCGAACTCTTCTTGAGCCTCACACCGCTCTTTCCATCTTGGATGCTTTGTTGGATCTAACTTAAAACCTCTATACCAGCTTGTTCCTGCAAAGTGAGTAAGAGCTTCTGTGTTTTTGAAGTGCTCGTTTTGTAATTCAGACGAATCTATCAAAGGCACTTTATAAGGGTGTCTTGTATTTGATACAGATGTGCCTTGTCCTGAATATGAATGTGATTGTTCAGATCTCCAAATAGTTCTAAAACCAATTTGCTTTGATAAAAATTCAGCAGTTGCAACGCCTGAATTTCCATAATACAAAGTTAAAGCTGCATTTGAATATAAAGTCTCTGCTTCCTTATCTCCGTATACAGCCTCAGCTTGAGCCTTGTTTTGGAAGATAGGGAAAAGATTGATCCAACGTGATCTTGTCGTAGAAATCAACTGTGCAAGCTCAGGAATTTTTCCGATGTTTGCACATTCGTCCATAAATACCTGAATAGGTATATCCAAGTGTCCTGATTCTGAATTATCAGCGATAAGCATATTGATATGGAAAAGTTGATTCAAAACCATCGAGGCTAAGAACCTAAAAGTTCCTCCCCCGCCGTCAGGTAAGATCAAGAAGAGGGCGTATTTATCTTTACCAAATCTATCAAGTTCAAGCTCGTCTTTTGATAACAGTCGAGCAACATCAGCATTTGCAAAGTCTCTCAATCTTGCATAACAAGACGCAACGATTGAGGCGCGTGTTTCTGGCGATGAATCAGATGATGTAAATGCTTCATAGTTTGTAATTGGAGTCCACTCACGCCTTGCTTGAGCTGCTTTTATATCACCGTGGCAGACAGACTCAATCAACCACTCACGATAGCCCATGAAGCCATCTTCTTTTTCTGTGGCATAAAACACTAAATCTAAAGCTGAGGTATTCTTTTCTTTTTTCGCTAAGGCAAGGTAATCAAGCATATTTGGCATATTGCAATCTGCCATATTACCCTGCTGGCCAAAGTAAAAGAAGAAATAGTTGAGCAAACAAGAGTAAATATTTTTTTCCATCGAGGTAAAGAATTGGTCAGATCCATTTGATCCTTGCGGTGATGTGTTTGTGATAAACATATCAACAAGCTGCGTAATTTCTGTATCTTGCGTTACATACGCAAGAGGGTTGTAACACATTGAATGACGCATCAGATCTCCACCACGGAGATCGAGGTACTTGATCTTGTAACCGTGATTTTTTAAGAATGGGGCAAGCTTGTGGAATAGCTCAGCCTTTGGATCTGTAAAAGCAAAAGACCCGTTGCATTGAAGAGCGTTTGGCTGGATAAAGCCATAAGTTTTGCCCGATCCTGATCCTGCAAGCATATATCCGTGTCGGTTTGGTACTTCATTTTCGTACACAGGATTTTTACTTAAAGAGATCTTTACTCCATCAGCAACTAGGATATTGTCATCATCTAAGCACTCACACCACCAAGGCTTTGGCCAAGAAATCTTCTCTTTTCCGTACTTAATGACCTCAGAAGTATGAGCATACTTTTCAAGCTCGTGCTTATTAGCAAAGCGGGCATTACCATGAACGTCATTAAACTGCTCGTCTTTTTTGCCAAAGAAAGCAACGCCAAACGCTACAAATGCACCGCAAGCACCAATGTACATGGGGATAGCCTCAGGTGAAATACCAAAAGAATGAGCTGCAAATATTGTCTGAAGCGTTTGAATCAGATTGTCTGTGTGTTGTGCAATACCTGGAACTTGAGCCAAGATATTCCCGCCAAGAAAACCAAAACCAGCGGAAACAGCAGAGGCAGCAAGATGGCCAGCAGGGTTGAACTTTTTCTCCGCGTCCATAGAACTACCTGCCAAGTTTCATTCGAGCAGAGACGTTCTTCTTTGGTGATTTATGTGCTTTATTGATTCTTCTAAGAGAAGCTTTTTGGGCAGATGAAATTACATCCTGTGACTTCTTTGGAAGAATCATAGGAATTTCTTCACGAGCCTTCTTCTCTGCTTGTAAAGACATTTCTTTAAGTGGACTCTCAACGCAAGAAGAAACTGCGAGATTTAGAGCAGAACCAAGATTGTTTGAAAGATTTGATTCTTCTGCTTTTCTATCGAAAAGAAAATTACCAGAAGCATCAAAATAGCTTGCCTGGTAAGATCCATTGTCACGAGCAATTACATCTGCTCTGCATCCGTCATCGAATCTCAAAGTCGTTGTAAATGATCCGCGTTCATTTTCGATTGGATTCCAAACACGACCTTCTTTGTCAGCAAATGGTCTTGGTGTTACAGAATCTGTGATATGAGGATAATTTACCTCAGTTGCTTTAATCTCAGACTCAGTAAGATATTTTTCTGAAACCAACCTAAGGCCATGAGAAATGATCTCTGCATCTTTAGCTGCAAAATAGAGGTTGCGTTTTCCGTTGTCATAGCCGATGTAAGCTGCAATATGGTGTTCCTGAAGCTTATACCCAAGCTCTTTGAGATCTGCTCTATCTAAGCCTGTGAGCGATACAGGAGCAGCAGCAGTATTGTTCTTCAGATACTTACTAAATTGACGAGCAGATACAAGGCCTGATGATCCGAGTCCATCAATAGAAGATAGACCTGCATCAACAATCTTCTTTGCACCAAACATTACGTAATTAGCAGATGGAGTAAGCATATGAACGGCGCGCATAGCCATTTGAAGAATCTGTTTTGGAGCTGGGATTGTTTCATTGAAGCATTGAATAACGAGACGTACAGCCTCTTCTTCTTCACGAAGCATAAAGATTACCCCCTCATTTGGTCTGTTTGTTCCATGACATATGGAAGCGGAACAAGTAAATTGTATCACTCAAGAAGTTATTGTTTAGTGCATATTTGCTTATCTTCATAATCTTCATATTTATAGTTCTTCCTGCGAATACAGAAATTTTTTAGCGGAAATTTTTTTACTTATAGACTTGATGCTTTCTCTTCTGCAAGTGCAGCCTCATAGACTGTTTGGTATGAAGAGTCAGAAGGAAGCTCAATCAAATGACTTTGTTTAAGAGCACCACCAAGTACATAGAAGCTTATATTTCCTTCTGCACAATGTTCCATTGTCTTATGAACTTGATAGGGCTTTTCAATAGGTTTCTTGTGAGGGCGCATACCAAGCTTAAAAAGTTCAGCACGAGCTTTTCCATCATTGGAAAGCCAATACCAAAGAGTGCCAAAATCAGATTTCTTCTCATGATTTTCAGAGAGATATAAATCTCTTTTTGCTTCATAGCACTTCCAGATCTGCTCTGAAGTAAAACCGTCTTCAATTAAATTATTCCAAGAAGAAACAATTTCTTCAAACCTGTTATCCAAGGGCGGATAAATCCAATTTTTGATAAGTCGTACTAAGATATCTTTTTCCTTAACGTGTACGGAATCTAGCTTTTCAAAAGAAAAAGAAGAGTTTATATTCTTTTTCTCTTTCTTTTTATTTATATATACAGTTTGTTCAAATTGCATAACATTATTTACCTGCTGTTTTTCTGTATTTTCGCAGGTAAATTGACCAGAAAAGTTTTCAACATTTTTATATTTTCCCTGTTCAGGGGCTAGTGACATTGTGTCACTAGCTAGTGTCATAGTGTCACTACCTAGTGACTTTGTGTCACTAGAAATGCTACCTAGTGACATTGTGTCACTAGCTGATTTATCTGCTGATTGTTGAAAACTTCTGATTGTATCTTTAGAGGTTTTTGCATAAAAGTTTGAACTATTTAGACGGTCAATCGCCTCATTGATTTTTACATAATTTACTCTGTAGAGTCTTTGGCCTGTTCTCTCATTTCCACGAATGGCCTCACAGACGATCAAATCTTTTTCTAGTAGATCTTTAATGGCGCGCACAACTGATCTTCTTGTGAAACCTATGCGCTCTGCAAGTGCATAGGTTGAAGACCCCATAAATCCAGTTTCAATTCGAGATACACCATAAATGACAGCATATACATGAAGAGATGATTGGAGCGGCGATAAGTTGAGTCCTTGAGGGTTTGTCATCCAGTCATAGTACGTGACAGAAAACTGATCAAGATGATTGTGGAGATTTGACTTGCTAGAATCTGAGATGTTATTATTCATATAACACTCCTTTCAGAGAAGGTTTTGTTTTTTGTAATCACTTTGGCAGAAGAGATTACAAAGTCTTTCAAATCGTTTTGCGAGACTATCTTTTAAGAAAAGAATGAGGACAACACTTAAATCGTAGATTGGTGTTGTCCTCATTCATATTTCGTGCATTGGCCTGTTGTCCATAAAGCGGAAGTTGGCAGGCGTTCTCTAAAGCTCAATCTACAAAAGCATCAAAGAGAACTATCTCATAGAACTATCGTTAGACATTGGGGCGTTTATACCACCAATAAAGGGAAGTCTTCGATATCCTACAGTTCGACACAATATGAGGTACTGATCTAATGAAAGGTCAGTTTTTCCTTGAAGATATGCCTCAAATTCTTCTTTGGTCATACCGAGCTTTTTTGCGAGTACCGCAATTCTCTTGTTGTGAGTTTCAATGAAAATTTTTACTCCACAGCGAATACGAGCTTGGTATGTAGCCAATGCCAGCCTCCTTTCAGTTACCTTTAGCCAAATTCTATCAGGTGACAAAAGAAAATATAACCATTCTTTTTATCTCCTAGAAGTCTACATCTTTGAATTATGTAATGCAAGTATTACTTAGCTTATAAGTTTATAAGTATCTATATTTATATAACTATAAGAAGATAATCAGCGTTTGAGTGACGAGCTCTTTTTTGGTGGAAATAAAGAAAACGCGGAGCGAGTTAGACTCAGCTCCGCGCTGGTGCAAGGATGCTTCCACCTACCCTTACACCGTACAGACCAATGCTGCATTACCGCAGCAAGGGTTATTAAAGTATATCAAAGAATTATTTAGAAAAACAATTTTCAAAGATAAAATTTTATTTCAGTCATAGGAAAAAGACAAACTTTATCTGCTTGCTTATAAGATTAGCTTATATGTTTATATTCTCCGACTTATAGACTTATACACTTGTAGAATTATTTTCTTATAAACTTATAAAATCATGTTGTTATAAACTAAGTAATCTGTTATACTGTGTTTAACACCGCTTCCATCTATAAGGTGTAGAGTACAGACGTTGAGGGGTAAATTTCTTAAAACATATGTACTCGCTAGGAGTAAGCATAGATGCTTACAGATAGGAGTTTCTAATGATTAATCGTATTCACATGAGCGGAAACGTCACCCGAGAGATTGAGCTAAGAAATACAAACTCCGGCACAAGTGTGGCAAATTTCACCCTTGCTCAAAGTACAGGATGGAAAGACAAGGAAACTAACGAATGGATTGAAGGAGAGACAATTTTTCTTGACTGTACCGCATATGGCCGTCTTGCTGAGCAAGCTGCTCAGATTCTTACTAAGGGTGATCGTGTTGTAATTGAAGGACATTTGCACGCTGAGTCATGGGAAACTGAGGATGGTAAAACTCGTAGGAAGAATATTTGTATTGTTGATAGCTTTATAAGTATGACCGCAAAAAACGCTGAAGTTCTTGCAAGTGAGGAAAACTAAAATGCCAAAGACGATCCCTGTTATTGTTGTAACTAATCAGAAGGGTGGAGTAGGTAAGACTACTACCGCCGCTGCTATTGCTGATCGCATCAGAAACTCAAGAGAAGATTCTCCTGTACGTGTTTTATGCATTGATATGGACTCCCAGGGCAACTTTACAAGCCTTGAAAAGAAGTATCTGGTGAAGAGTTCACCTTCTACAGTAGGATTCCTTGAGGGGCTTCCTGTAGCTACTACAGCCGAAGGACAAGCAGTTACTATTGGAGATTCCGATCTGTTATCTTATGGGCTTACAGAAATGCCTGATTCGCAGATTTTGAGTGAGAAGATTAGAGCTATATCTGATTATTTTGATTGTGTTGTAATTGACACGCATCCAGGAGCGGATCTTCCAACAATTCTTGCTATGACCGCAGCGACACATATTGTAATTCCTGTGACACCAGATAAGTTTGGTGTTGAGTCTCTGAAGCAGTCCATTGAGCGCATTTCTGACGCTCAGGAATTTAATAGGAATGGCCTTGAGGATCATATTGCAGTTGTAATTACAAAATATCGCTCAATCGTAAAGACACACATTCAGTGCGCTCAAGAGATTAAAGATATTTGTGATGAATATGGCTTGAAAGTAGTCGGAAAGCCTGTACGTCTTAACTCTGAGATTGAGCGTGCTCAGGTAGAAGAAACTTCTATCTATGAGATTGGAAATTATTTTAAGGGCGCAGTCTTGGACTATGTACTTGCGGTCAATGACATTATGGACTGGTTAAACAAGGACTATGAGGATTAGTGATGGCTGAACAACAAACAAAAAATAAAAACGTTTTTGCTACAGCTTTTCGTAGGGAACTCGAAAGAGAAGACCTTAAAGCTGAGCTATCTGAGGGCTTGATTATTCCAACAACAAAAGCTCAGGATGAATCTCCTGAGCCTAGTTTGCAAAAGACCGCTGAGGTCGCTAGACCTACAGAACCTATTGAAATCATCAATCCTCCATCTAAAGAGTATGAAAAGATTGATCCTATTCCTGGACTGGGCGAAAAAGGTAAAAGTGCTGATGCTAAAAACCTTATGGTTGTTGGCATGAACATTTCCAGGACAGCTCTAAATTATTTGAAGCAGTCTACTTATGCTTATACGTGTCAGTATGGCGGCCAAGGAAATATGAGCTTGCTCTTGAATACTTGGATCAAACCAATCATTGAAGGAAAGGCTAACGATAAATTGCTTCTTGATTGTCTTGAGGAGCTTAAAGACGGCATGAGGAATAAGGATGGTAAAAAGGTCAGAGGCACAACCTTAAAGCTTGAGAAAGAAGTAGTACGTAAAGCACGCATTTTTGCAGCAGAACAGCGTGAGGTCGGTCTGCCTATTGATACTTTTTATAAAGTTTGTGAGATTGCGATTCGCCGTCAGATGTATCTTGATGGAGTCATTAAATAACATATAACCTTAGCTTATATGTTTATATTCTATGTAGATAAACAGCCTATTTGTTAAAAATAGGCTGTTTTTTCTTTACAATGTCACCAAACATGACTATACTATTATTCATCGAGAGGAAGACACAAGGTCAATCCTCAGCCCAAGAAAGGGGAACAAAATGAAATTCACCAAAACTTCTGCAAAGCAGCTTACAGAGTTCATGGCAATCATGGATAAGGATGGATGCGTTCCATCCAGCGAGTGGGTCAGCGGTCGTTACGCAACCAAGCACGCAAAAGCACTTCCGCCATTCGTTACAAGGTTTGAGCGCAAAGAGTACAGCAAGACAAACCTTCCAAAGAATGGCACGCCAGAGCGCATCGCTTACTGGTACTTCAAAGAGAACACTCGCCGACGCGTGGTTCTTGTACTCGACAAAGAAGCAGCAATGAACTTCTTCTTTGAAGCAGCTAAAGGTAAGGAGTTCTAAGAAAGCAAGACAGCCCCTCGTGAGAGGGGCTTACTTATAAGGGTTAGGAGATGTATTTATGAGAAGTAAACGAGAGTTTAAGTTTTTAAGGGAGCAAGTAGGTTATCGGCAGATTGATCTTGCGCGGGAAATGGGGGTTTCTGAGCGGTCGGTTAAAAGATGGGAAGATATTAAAAGTGAAAATTACCATGCACCAGAAGCTGCGTGGGAGATTTTAGATAAAGCTGTTGATCTTCAAATGTCGATCGTAGAAGATGCTTTATCGCGTATTGACGAGGCTATTGAAGAGCTTGGATATCCGAATAGTATTCAGTTGATTTATTGGATGAACCAAGATGAATATAATCAATACCATTGTATTGAAGATGGTGGGGATTGGAGACAAGTCAATGCGAATAACAGGCTAGTCGCTTATGTTTTGATGGATCGCGGTTTTGATATTGAGTGGATTGAAGCTTCTGAAAATATAGTTCCAAAGATGCCGACAGATGGTGAGAATGATTGCGATTTGGGTATTCAAATGGAATGGTTATAAACTTAGCTTATAAGAAACAAAGTAAAGCCAGCCTCTTATAAAAGAGGCTGGCTTATTTATATTTTTGAGGCGCTCATAGTTTTCAACACTTACTTGCGCTACGAGTTTGGTGTAGGACTCTACGCGCAAGAGCATTGAAAACTATGAGCTTCGATTTCAAGAGTTTCCAACATCTCGAACGTTTGAGTTGTGGTTGAGACTCAAACGTTTTTCTCGCCGTTGAAAACTCTTGAAATAGTTTTAGCTTTTCCAACACAAAGATCGCGTTGAAAAAACTAAAACTTTAACCTAGTGTTATAACTTTATAAGTTCATAATCTTATAATTCTATAATTTTCTATCACCTCACGCCCATAAGCATAGCATCGCTCTGACCCCTTCAGGCGAACATCCTGGCTTTTATGACAAAGCCCGTACCGACCTCGCAAGATCGCTTTGTCATAAAAGCTCAGGATTTGCTAATGCTATGGGCGTGAGGTGTAAAGGGCATCTCCATAAAAGAAAGGTTTTATTATGTCCGAGAGAAACAAAAGTATCTTCAACATGACCGAAGAGCAACTTAAAGAGAAAGGGGTTACAATCGCTCAGCATTATCTGATTAAGCGTGATTACAGTGTTGAAGATACTTTTGACTTTGATAACTCAACGTTTATTTATGCGTCTGACTGTAATACGCCCGTTATTATCAAGTTGACTTGTAACACAAAGATTGATGACGAGTCTTTGCCCGAATTTGAAACAGACGCTAATGCAATTCAACAAGCTAAAAATCACCTTAATAGGTTCCTTAGCGAACATGAAGATATTGAATATTGCCGATTTGATTTAATCGCAATTAAATATTTTAATAGTAGTACGGTCGGCTTGCGCCATCTTGTCAATCTTGCAGAGAAATTCCGTACGGAATTATAAACTTAGCTTATATGTTTATATTATGGAGAGCAAAAATCTGCTCTCCATAATTTTTTTACCGCCGCGCAAATACTCAGCAGCCTAG
>ERZ773037.202-NODE-202-length-32634-cov-3.944842_pt1 | contig 32634 bp, 49 predicted proteins | sample MGYA00511466_ERZ773037 | MGnify/ENA primary metagenome ERZ773037 (study PRJEB29015, sample SAMEA2738146) | human oral metagenome | biome: human oral; feature: human-associated habitat; material: saliva | place: China | collected 2202 ... | reverse complement strand
AGCATACGCCGGAATATAAAAGAGTTGGAGAACGTTCTGATGCAAAACTGCTAGAAATAACTTTTACGGATATGGTAGAGCGTGGTGAATGGTTTAGTGAAGAAGATTCTTATGGTGATGATCCAGATTATTTGGCATTAGTCACATTCCCTACTGCCGAAGTAGATGATGTCTTTAACCATATCGATGTAATTGGCATGATTAGCAATGAGACTACCAATCATGAAACGCTCCCATTTGCAATTGATTTAACCTATAATACCGATAACGATAAAATGAGCCAGAAATTCAAATGGAAACATGTCTATGGGAAGAGAGATACGGCACCGGATGAGGCATCGGAATTTGGGGAAAGCTTCGTTAGTAAAGACTATTCTGGTAACGATATAATTATGACTAAAGCTCTGCCATTGAAGTTTCGGTATGGCTTGAAGATTCCTGGATTTGCTTCTGCTAAATATTATGAAGACAAAAATAACTCCTGGAATCCTATGTATAAAAAAGGACGAATTGATGTAATGCCCAGATTTATTGTGGGTTATTCAACGGATATTGCCGATGTGCTTTCCCGCGGCATGCCAACAGATGAGTTTAGAAAGAAATACGGTGAAGCTTCATACCAGAAAGAAAGGTCAATATACAAATACGCTGAAAAGTGCGCAAAATGGTGTACGTTATTTGAATGCTCTAAGCAAGCTTCAGATATTCGTTATATGCTAGAAAATATGGGTCCTGAAGAAGTAAAGTGGATGCAGGAAGATGAGTTAGAGAAGGCTAAGAGGCAGATTACAGCGATGGACGCTTATTTTGATAGAGCCATCCAAGTAGCAACTGAGAAAGCTCAATCTAATTCGGATGAAATGGCCGCCATGAAATATGCTGGTAGGGATATGGTTTGTCAAGCAATTAAGCACCATAGTAACGAGACATATAACCAATCCTATTAAACAATTAAACTCGGAATTCGTTAAAAATAAAACCCCCTACGAATGAAGTAGGGGGCAGTTTGATTATGAAGAATTTCTGCCTTAGGGATTTATTGCGACGATATTTCCTAACTCTTCTATAAGAGTTGCAAGGTGACGCTTAAGTTCTATTGGTACTGGTTCTTTTCTGATGAGATTAAAAACAGCTCGATGGTATTGTAAAATATCCCACTTTGAAGCATTGAAGCGGTGCCAAATTTCATCACCAAACCGATCGTAATCTTTTAGAATATCGGTAAGATTATGAATTTTATCAGCAGCGACGACAAAGTAGGTCTCAATATAATATGAGCTACCGAGGCGCTTCAAATAACTTTTTTTGCGTTCCTTCCACGGCAGCTTGGGCCGACCGGCGGTTTTAGGTTCTGAAACATCTTTGACGATGTCGGTAATCTCATCGCCAAAATCACGACGCATATCGGCCTCAGAGTAGATGTCTGGATTAACATCTTCAAGAATATCGTGCAGGATCCCAGCAACAATCGTGGTCTCGTCATTGGTATATTGACTAATAATCATGCCGACGGCAACGGGGTGAGAGATATATGGAATATCAGTTCCCTTGCGGTTTTGACCTTGATGAACCTTGGCGGCGATTTTGAGTGCAAGATTGATTTTGTCAGTAAACATAGATTCACCTAACCTTTCGTAAAGTATGTGGAGTGGCTGTCTCGGTAAAAATTCCTCAAATTTTAAGGTGCAATAAATTCACCCCTCTCCCGAGAGGTGAAAATGCGTAGCAAATTTTTCGTAAACCTAAATGTCTTTTACTTTGGGTTCACGATACCAGATGATGCCAGATTTTTCAGAGACAGGGATTTCTAAATTTTGCTCTTTAAAATCCTTATAGGTCGAAACCAACCATATAACAGGGGATCCAGTGATATTAAACCCAGCGTTATTAAACCATACTAGAAGACCGAATTCATCTGCGTCGGTAATTATACCGATAAAGTGCCTCTCATCAAATATATCTCGGTATGACGGCCATTCAGCCCTTGAAACTTTTTGCCAACCGTTGTACTCGAGAATCTCACCCCAATGCTTAGCATCGAAGCGATGCTCTCCAGGTTTGCGCGGCCCTGGCTTTGGCAACTTTGGTAAGCTGCCGTAGTGCTTTTTCATTAGCCAGGCCATGTAACTAGTGCTATGGCGAATGACGAAGCCACTAGAATCAGTAACTAAAGTATAGAAGTTGCCGTCGGATTCTGGCCAATTGGCAAATTTGAGATCAGCGTAAGGATATTCCTTGGTGTCAGTTTCCATGATGAAAAGATAGAGTTGGCGACAGATTGCGCGAATAATCTGATTAGGCTGCCAGGCAGCACAAGATTGTCTTGCGAAAAAATTTGCTACTTTAATCTTAAATGTACTCATGATACCCCCCTCCTTTTTTCATGTTGTATGGGAAAATACCCAATATATATATTATACAATGAAGAGCGCAGTGTGTTAATTTTTGACAAATTGTTGATATTTCTGCCCTTGTTTAATACAATGAAAATATCGAAGCACTCGCACGGCGCCGAAGGTACCTGCCGCGAGAGCTTCTTTTTTATTGCGATAGAATAATTGTTCTGTAATAAAATTACAAAGTTACTCATTGTTTTTTTGTTGCAAAGGTCCTGGACCTTAACGAATGATCCGAAGCTAGATGGAATCAAGTTCGATGGGCTGGATATTGATGCGGTATTTAGCAATTTTGTGCGTCAAATAGCGGGGGATAAATTAACATTCGCGAAATCGACAGATGTGCCAAAAACAATCAAAGAAGATGTTGAAACACTCAAAGAACGTGGGAAGATTCAGAAACAGATAGATGTCTTGACTCATAAGATTAGCGCAGAGCCATCATTGGGCAAGAAACAAGAATTAGCCGAAGAAAGATATAAGCTAAAACAACTACTTCGATTTGGATTGTAATTCCGTGACGGTAGTTGACGGAACCAGGTTTATTGATAATTGATTAACGCGATGATAGATTTTGGCGTAGTCAATAAATATTGGCTTATTATCATATTCTTTACCATTCTTATCCTTGGTATATCTAAAATATAATTCGTCATCGTCAATCATCGTGAGACAATCGATGACTTCATCATAAGATAAAAACACTGGTGCCTTCTTTTTACATTTTTCCCAAAGCTTACTTATCTTGTGTCCAGTCTCAATAGTAGAACTATTGGTTTCGAGAAATTTTTTGATTGAGAGCTCGATTAGGTGCCTTGCGAGAAATATAAACGGTATTCCTAAACTATAAGTTTTGAGAATCATAGCGTGCGGTTTGACTATTGAATTCTCCTCCTCGATTTGTGGATTACACAATAATTGGTCGCTTTTTATCGCTTCATACATTTTATCTAATGCTAAGCGATATGACTCTATTAATTCGATCTCGGCTCTTTCTAAACGGACTTTTTCTTTTAAAAACGACGAGAATCTCAAAAGTATCCAACGATCCCGATCGGCATTACTAAAATCTATTGTGTCTTTGAGATACCTATTGGTCTTCATTTCTTATACATTGTACCATTTCACCACCTGATATTATGTTTTTCCTTGATATAATCATATCACTTAAAAAACTTACATGGTTGTAAAATAGCACGCCCCTGTTGGTGTGTTTTTTCTTATCACGGTCTCACGAAGACCGTTTTTTGTTGTTTCGTGAGGCTATTAAACTCCATTCATCAATTTTTAAGTTTGTAGCTTCACGTTGACACCAAAAAGCTAACAGCGGACACTCGCCAGTTCAAACAAGTAACTGAATGGCAGAAAAAAACAAAAGCAGTTAGAGGTGAAATTAAATCAAAAAGGAGAAAAAATATGGTTCGACGCCAAAACAAAAACTACAAAAAAGAAAAAATGAATAACAACCAAATTGAAGGTATGTCTACTATCGAGAGCATCATTACCATCGGATTAGGAATCTTACTACTATTCATAGGTGGTGGAAAATATCCAATTATCAATTGGACGAGTTTGTACCTACTAGTACTTGGAGTTATTAGCTTAATTAAAAATCTTGAAGAAAGATGGAAAAATGAAAATTGAAGTAAAAGTAATCGATGACACTATTTCGACTTGCCCACATGAGGAGACTCATACCGATAAGTATGATTTTGGTCATGCAGATCCAATTAAGGGTGATTACGTTGATGATTATCAGGATGTTGAAGTTTGCAACAATTGTGGCGCTTGGCGAACATTTAAGCGTGGCAAATTGATTGAATATCCAGATGGGCATAGTAGTGAAGTAGTAGATGACGAAGAAGGAGAATGGCAGGAGCCATTACAATAAAAAATGACAGAGACACGATTATCAATAGCTCAATATATCCGAGAAGATGCTGTTAGCGCTCGTCTTAATGATCTACTCGGCAAAAGAGCATCACAATTTATAACGAGTTTAGTTGCAGCAGCAAACGCCAATAAACTACTCAATACTTGTAAGCCTGAAAGTGTAGTTTCAGCGGCACTAATTGCTGCATCAATGGATCTACCTATTAACCAGAACTTAGGTTTTGCTTACCTAATCCCTTATACGCTAAATAGGAATAAGAAAGACGAAGAAACGGTCTGCCAATTTCAAATGGGCTACAAGGGCTTTATTCAACTGGCTCAACGTTCCGGTTTTTACAAAACCATCAATGCCACTGAAATAAAAGAGGGCGAAATTATCAATTTTAACCGTCTAAGCGGCGAGATGGAGTTCAAATGGATAGAAGATTCATCTAAACGAGAAAAAGCCCCCACAATCGGTTTCGTGGCTTATTTCAGACTATTAAATGGCTTCGAGAAGTCGCTCTATATGACGGTCGAAGAACTAAATACACATGCCAAGAAGTATTCTAAAAATTTTGCCAAATACGGCTCTGGGCTTTGGAGCGATGATTTTGACTCGATGGCAAAGAAAACTGTATTGAAGCTTTTGATTAGTAAGTTCGGTCCTCTAAATACTCAGCTTCAAAAAGCAATTCAAGAAGATCAGGCTGTTGATGGCGAATATGAAGACAATCCTCAACGCAAGCCAGAACTCACAGAATCTCAAGAAGCAGAGATCGTCGAGGAAGTAAGTAATCTAGCCGATCAACTAGAACAGGAGAATAAAAAGTGAACGAAAGAGATATAGCTATGCTCAAAAATTTACGCGGTACTATTTATCATTCTTATGAATATATGCGTGAAGAAATGAGCGAGTATGTAATTTTCGACAAAGGTAAGCCAGACCAACAGATATTTGATGATACTTTTAATGACTTAGCAAGGCTTGGGCAACAAGTTTCAATCTTGATAAAGAAATATGAGAAGAGGACAAAATGAACAACGAGTTAATAGTGAAAATTAACCCAACCGAGATTTTTCAGGCACAGAACGAGGGTAAAGACTTTATTGTCAATCCCAATGCTGAAAATGCAATTATCCGTCTTCTTGAAATTCAAGCTGAGGTCGATAAAGCAGTCGAATTACTTAAATCAGAGATTGAACGTCAAGCATTAGAATTTAATCAGAATTTTTCAGCCATTAAAGGTGAGAAAATCAAAATTAACTATTCTGCTGCCGGCGCAAAATATAAAGACAATGGCGAAGCTAGGTTTCACAGTTCTAAATTTTGGAAGAAAAAGACCACGTGGTCAATCAATTCAAAAGCGATTGATGAATATCGAGCGAAATATTATCGATTACCTGCCGGTATTACAGAAGTAGAACGTAAAAAGACGATCAGAATAACAGTCAGCGAGGCTTCTAATGAATAACGATGGTTTTGGCGCAATTCGTGTTAGTTATTCAATTTTAAGTGCTTGGGAGAGTGGCGATATTGATCGTGCTATTGCTCCATACACTGGCGTTGAAATTGAACCAAATAATGCAATGGAGTTTGGAAAAAAGATGCATGGTATTTGGGAACGATACGTTAGAAAACATAAAGCAATCCCAAAGATCTTTGGTGGTCGCAAATTAGAAGCACCAGAAGTTGAACTAGCAACCAAACGAGTCCGCAGATTAACAGATTGGTGTGTAATTTCTGGTGTGCTGGATGTTAAAGACGGCACAACTGGAATTGATTGGAAGACTGGCAAAGCTACGGCTTCAGATTATACCAATTCAAAGCAGTCAGAAGTCTATCAAGTACTTTATCCGGAACTTAAGCGTTTTGAGTTTTATTGCAAGAACCAACACATCCACCATACCGACAAGAACCATATCACGGTTGGGATCGTTTATTTGAATCGTAAAACACTTGAAGATGGCTTGAACTGGATTCTGACAATGGCGGCGGAACTTCGTGAGTATTTGATCAATAACGGATATGGAGACCGTTTAGATCAAGGTAAAGGATTAGAGTAAAAAATAATTTTTTAAGGAGAAAATATGAAAAATAATAAAAAAACAATAAATGAGTTAATAGCAAAAATATTCAAACTTACGGGCGCAAGAACAATTAAGCACAAAGAACTAGACAATCTTGACTCTGCAATCGAGACAATTAAAGAATGTGTTGAAGAAGATAAGCTTATTGGATATGTAGTTATTGGTTTGTCGAATACTGGTGATACAGTGCAGACTCTAGTAGGTTCAGATTTTTCAGTCTATGAGATGATGACTCAATTTTTTGAAACTATAACGAAAGAAAAAAGTAGCCTCAGTAGAGCGATTTTAGAAAAAATTAAATGTAATCTTGAAGAAACAAAGACATCAGAGCCTAAAGACAAAATAGATGATGATGATTGCGATGAGGATGATATGAAGAAAGAAACTGCGGAAAAACTTAAAAAGATATTTTCCAAATATTTTGACATCGATCCTGAAGATTATTAAAAAGCTAAAAGAACTTAAATGAATTGTAATGTGGTGCTGGTATACCCCCTTAAGTAAATAACCAGTTAAATGTCAATACAGACGCAGCCACTAATTCACTAACTTAAAACTAATAACTATTAGCTATTGAATTTCTACTATTGTAGATTGTTGATACAAGGTAATTTGTATTATCTCCTCACGTTAGTTTTAAGTTATTTGTCTCCACTGTATGGTTCAATGTTATGACCTGCAGTGGAGAACCAAAAGAAAGGAGATAATAAAAAATGAGACGAATTCCAAAATACGATTCCGAGCATAATCTTTATGAACAGATAGCTCGATACCTGCAATTACAATACCCAGACGTAATCTATCGCTTCGATCTCGCAGCCGATATTAAATTGACACCTGGTCAGGCGGCGAAACACCATAGATTGCATCCGGAAAGGGGCTATCCTGATCTACTCATCGCAGAGTCAAGCGAAAATATAAATAGCAAAGATTGGAATGGTATCGTGCGTGAGTGGGGGTTTTATTTCGGTCTCTATCTGGAAATTAAAACAGAATCAAACTCACCCTATAAAAAAGACGGCACTCTGAAAAAAGATAAACACCTCGAAGAACAGGCTGAAATGCTTGAAAAACTGCGTGCGAGGGGTTATAGAGCCGAATTTGGGGTTGGGTTTGAGGGGTGTAAGAAAATAATTGACGAATATTTACGTAATTAAATAAAAATCTTGCGAGGAGGTAAAGTGGCAAGAAATTATCAGGTATCCGTTCGGAAAACGAATGGTCTCGAAATATGGTTCGTTAATCCACGCGATATTTACATCAAAGATAAATATGGTTGGCAGAAATTTACGAGATGGGATGTCCGGCAGAGAAACTTTTGGACTTATCACTGGCGACCGTTTATGCGAGCATTGCGAGATTACCGCTATCTAGATATGAGTACGATACGTCGTCTTGCCACCCTACACGACATTAGTATTACAACCGGAAACTTACCTGATTGGGTAAGAAAATCCACAGCTAGAATAATTCCAGAGAAAGGTAGAGCGAGGAACAATGAAAGATTTTATGATAAATCAAGATACTAAAGTTACTCTCTATCTTAAAGAGTGTTATGGCTGTGATAGAGCCGGCAAATACACCCCACTTCACCAGTTTATTATCAATAATCAAATTAAATTGGCTAATTTTACAGTCAAGCGAGTTGAGTTAAATCCAGATTGGCAACAAGAAGCAAGCTCATTTAATATTGAGCTACCGTTAGTAGTTTTTGAGAACGAAGATGGTGAAAGAGAGGCTATTACTTATTCAGAATTTTTAGATAGACAAAATGATAGAAGTGCCAAACCGAAAAGCTAAGCTAATGGGATCCGTGTCAGTGAGTCGAGCCACTGATGGCACTCCTCCGAGAAGAGAAATAACAATGAAATTATCAACGATCAATCAGATAGTGGAAGCAATTTTAGCCCAGACTAAATCAGATATAAAGCTTGTCCACGAAGACGCCCGAGAGGCAACATTTAAGCGAATGGCGAACGAAGCCACCATAATTTTGAAGACCGCCATGATATGCGAGGCTCGTGGAATTGATGAAGCAATGAAATATCATAACGGTACTCATTCGGTGGATGAATATAAAGAGTTCAGAACTAGCGTAGTAGACTACGATGTTAGCCTCTGCAAAAAATGCTGGTGTATGACGCACACGATAAATTGCAAATGTGGTAAGTGTGATGCCATAAAGAAAAATTCATGAAAAAGACGCGCACATACGTAAAACCGGCTACTCCGATTAACTACACAATCCGTTATACCTCCCACGATGACACTAAACATAAAATCATGAACTCTAATTTATCAGAAATTAAAAAGACAGAGCGATTTTTGAGAGAAAAAGGAGTGAAAGATATTGATATCGCAGTAACATTGCCACAAAAACCAAAGGGGTCAGAAATGTTTCCCGTGAATTATTAAGGAGAGTTGTATGGATGTCGATAAAACAAAATACATAGTTATAAACGAATCAGTAGTGGGTTCAATTATTAAAGATATAGTTACATTTTCAATGTTTGCTGGATTACTTTTATTTAATCATCATCTTCTAGGTGGATCTACGGTCGTAGATGTTATGTTCATCATTTTAACTTTAGGATTTCTCGCCGGGAAACATAGCAAAACTCGTTTTGAGGGGACAAAAGAAGAAGTAATTAAATTTTTAGAAAATGAGAAATAAAATGAAAGAAAAATATCAAAAATATTTAGTGATGTCATATAAGGATTTCTTTAATGCAACCCATATGTATTCTAATTATGATGGTGGAGATTATATTTATGCCGTCAGTAAGGAGAATGACGATAAAGAGAGCCGATTATCTTATATTGATTATTTGACCAAAGAAAAGGGGTATGAATTATAATGTGTGAATTAAAATTCAGAGCATATAGTAAACGATACGGCTTAAAAGAAGTAGGATGTTTGATCACCAAAAGAGGTTTCTGGACCTATGAACCAGAAGATAAGAAGCATATTGGCGTCAATTTAGATAGGCAACCATTTTGGACTATCGAGCAAGCAACTTGGATTAAAGACAAAAACGGGAAAATGATATATGTTGGCGACATAGTTAAGATGAAATTTCCCTATGACAAACGACTTATCGGCAGATTCGTTGTAGTAAAAGACCCCAACAGCCCACGAATTGGATTGCTAGACAAAACAAAAGCCGATGAGATATTTGATTTATATGGCTATATGTCAAATTATTATGAAGTCATCGGAAATATTCATGAGAATAAAAACCTACTTGAATATATTGAGAAAGACCAGAAGACCGAATGAAAAAGAGTAAGAATAAAAAGGTAGTAAAATCTGCTGTCAAGCCAACCACAAAGAGTGGCCATAAACTAACCCTACAGCAGGAGTTATTCTGTCAGCTTTATGCTGGTGATAGGGAATTTTTTGGTAATGGAGTTCAAAGCTACGTTGAAGCTTATAACGTTGACACCAGTAAGCCTGGCTGGTACAGGACTGCAAAAGCAGGAGCATGCGAAAACCTGACCAAACCTTACATTCTCGAACGAATCGACGAAATCTTTGAGGCTCACGGGTTAAACGACCAATTCGTGGACAAACAACTCGAAAAGCTCATCGTGCAGGATGCTGATTTTAGTGCTAAGATGAAAGCAATTGCTGAATATAATAAACTTAAAGCTCGCATTACTGAAAAGCGTGATATTACATCCGGTGGCGAGAAGATAGAAATACCGGTAGCATTGGTGGAGTTTGTGGATGGTGATAGCAAAAACAATCGTAAAGCTACCAAGTGAGTTTAAGCCACTTTTTGATAGTTGGTGGCGACATGCTGTTGTTGAGGGTGGACGTTATTCCTTAAAGAGCCATACCGTGGCTCGATTTTTGCTACTAACGGCTCGTTCAAAGCGAGTGCGTATTGCTTGCTTACGTCAGTTCCAGAAGAATATAGCAGATAGCTCGTATCAGCTTTTGATTGACTTAATCCAGCAATATGGCTTTTCGGAGTTCGTCTGGACAAACGATACTATTACGAACACCAATACTGGCTCAACTTTCATTTTTAAGGGTTTGGATCGCAATGTAGAAACCACCATCAAATCGCTCGAAGGTATTGATATAGCGTGGATTGATGAAGCTCAGACCATTACTCTTAAATCAATACGTATTCTCAACCCAACTATTCGCAAACCTGGTAGCAAAATTATCTGGACGCTAAACCGCCTCACCGACCTTGACCCTGTAATTTCCTATTTCATCACTAACCCACCACGTAAAGATGTCTGGCATTTAGAAGTAGATTATCGAATTGCACAGAAAAATGGCTGGCTCTCTAACGAAATTCTTTATGAAATTGAACAAGCTCGAATAAATCACCCAGAAGATTACGCTCACGATTATTTAGGTAAGGCGCTCGCTATTTCAGATAAAAATATCATCCAGACCGCCCAAGTAATTGAGGCGATGGGGAGAGAAGTTGACGACGAAGGAGCAATTGAGGTCGGGGTGGATGTGGCTCGTCTTGGTGGAGACCGGACTGTGTTTGTGAAGAGAAAAGGATTAAAAGAAATTGGACGAGCCTCGTTTACTAAAAAACGTACAACTGAAGTTTGTGATTTATTAGTCAATTTTATTGGTGCGGACAAAGATGTCCTAATCAAAATTGATGATACTGGCGTTGGTGGCGGTGTTACGGATGAAATGATTGCAAGAGGCTACAATGTTATTCCAATCAATTTCGGAGCCAAAGCCTCAAACTCAGACAAATATCCAAATCTCATTTCTGAAGCATGGTTTTACTTACAATCCATTATCGACCAAATTTCAATTGCTAATGATAAAGATTTATTAGTGGAGTTATCGAACCGTGAGTGGAAGATGGATAGCAAAGGGCGTAGGGGTGTTGAAAGTAAGGATGATTATAAAAAACGAGGCTTCCGCTCGCCTGACCTAGCAGATGCTACAATACTATGTTTTTACACTCCACCTGCACCACCAAAAATTGAATATGGTGGGGTAATCGTTGGCTAGATATAACATTTTTGTTTCACGGATTTAACAAAAAACGCTATTTCACCTCTGTTAATTTGCTTCGTGGTTGCTTCTTATATATTCGACTTTATAAGTAAAGATTTAACATTATCGCTTTATTCATCTGCCACCCTGTATAAACGCATAATTTGCTACAAGGAAATATTTCATGTTTAATAAAATTAAGAGCTTATTTAATACAAAATCAAAATCAGCATTATATAATACTAGCTCTCATCCTGCTGGTTATTATCGCCAAATGCCACTTGCTTATAGTTTTTATAAGGGCAACAGTTATGATAATACATATCCGTCAATCAAAGCGATTGTCAATAAATTCATCGTTATTAGACCGTACGCAATAGACGCTAATGGTAAGCCAATCAAAAACAATCCAAACGTCGTAAATGCATTATATCGTCCAAATAAGCAGATGTCTGCAACTGACTTCCGCGAAGCTTTAGCTGTGATGACGTTAGTCCATCCGAAAGTATACTTGCTTTTGTGGCATTATGAAGGTAATACAGCTTATGCTGGTGGTGAAATTACTGAAAATAATTTTGCCGGTCTGACATTCTTAGAGGGCGTAAGTGAAGTTGTTAGTGGTGGTAAGAAATATTATCAATGTAGCGGCTCAACTTATAGTGAAAATGAAGTAATTGAGATCTATTCAGGCTATGATCCATACAACTTAAGCCGTGGTTATGCTCCAAGCAACGCTATTTCCAAATGGGCTAATGTTGATGATTATATTGCAGCTTATCAAGCAGGCTTCTTTGAGAATGGTGCCGTGCCAGCTGGTCAATTTATTGTTACAGCTAAAGACGGGGCGCAGTTTGAAGATATCGTCGCTAAAATGCAAAGCTCACACCGTGGAAGTGGCAGAAATAATAACGTTATCTATTCTCACCGTCCTATTGACCCTGCAACCGGAGCCGCAACATCTGCACAAATTGAATGGGTGCCATTTTCTCAATCCAATAAAGATATGTCGCTTGATTCAGTCTTCAAGCAGGCTAATGATAAGATTGACAGTGCTTTTGGTGTGCCGGCGAGTATCCGTGGCGTAAATGATAATAATACCTACGCTTCAGTCCGCGTCGATGAGCAAATCTTCATTAAATATACCGTAGAACCATTTGCGACCAAGATTTATTCTAGGCTTACTCATGAACTTAATCGTGTTACTGGTGGTCTTGGATATGCTATTACTTTTGACTTAGATATTCCTGGTATTGCCGATGAAGAGAAGATTGATGCCGAACGAAAAATGACTGAGTTTAATTTAATCAACCAAGCAGTAATGAATGGCTACTCGCTCGATTCAGTGGTTGATGCTTTTAATCTATCTAAGGGCTACAAACTGCTTAAACAAGGCTATGTTAAGCCAGTTATCGTGAATGATAAGCCGGAAGTAGATGAGGGTGATGAGGTAGAAGACGCTCCTGATTCGGCACAGCCTAATGATGCAGATAAAAATAAAGCCATTGATAATAACCATGAGAAACATCATGATCACTGTACTTGTAGTCATAAGGCTCATACCCCAACCAAACAGGAGCAGAAGTTTATTGATGACGTTTCGTCTGTTTTGAGAGACCAGATGAACCGTCAGATTGAACGCGCTATCGAGAACAATGAGCTTAATAAAGACGTAAGCGATATTGATGAGGAAGAAGCCAATAAAACTGCACAAGAAATTCTAGCGTTCATTGTTGCTTACATGCTAGTAAGGGGGCAAACATCCTATACAGAGGGTATTGCATTACTTAAAGCAAATAATATCCCGATTGACGCTACTTCTGAATTTATTGTATCAACTCTAACTCGTGCGGATTATCAAGCATACCTAGTAAATGTAGCTAAATCATATTCTAAAGAAACTGCAGAAAGTATTCGTAATGTTTTGGCTCAAGGTCAGGAAATGGGGCTAAATAAAGAAGAATTAGCCACTCGATTACGTGAGATTATGAACACTGACGAATGGAGAGTGCAGAGGTTAGCACGCACCGAAGAACATCGTTCTGCTGGTAAAGCTAGTGTAGATGCAATGATACAACTAATGCATGAGACTGGTGCAAAAATCTATAAGACATGGCATACAACCTCCGCACATCCATGTGAGTTTTGCCAGGCTATGGAAGGAAAGGAAGTGTTGGTGGACGAACCATTCTTGCGAGAGAACGAGAGTATTCTTGGAGCTGACGGTGGTATATTTAATAATAACTTCGTAGACGTTGACAGCGCTGGCTTACACCCGAACTGTCATTGTCGAATGAAAATGAGAGCAACATTGTAATGAAAATCAAATGTCCGCACTGTGATAGATATTTATTTGAAACAGATAGTACATTGATTGTACAAAATGTAAAATGTTCATATTGCAAGAAGCGTTTTAATCTTAAAGTCGTAACACCACAATCATCTGAAGCCGATATTAGACTGAAAATAGATTAAAGAATTGGTGGCTCACTCCAAGTATATTTAGCTAGACAGAAATTATATTTGTCTTTGGGATGTAGTTTGTTTTGGCAATCTTTGAACGGAATTGGCATCTTCTCTTCTGCATCTTTAATTTTAATCTTTTTACCATACCTAGATCTACAAATTTCACAGCAACTATTACTAGATACATATAGATAATCTTGCCCAGGATTATTTAGCATAATCATGAGCTTACAATAAGCAATATTATTTTCGACACTAGACTCTAATAGTGATCTAGGGTCTCTTCCACAGTCATTTTCATATATTGCAACCAAATGTTCCAGTCGCTCTACTGCTTTTACCATCCTTAATGGATCATTTGATAGGGTATCCGGAAATCTTCGCATTATATCCCATATCACATCGCGAGAAGCTGGTTCGACCGGAAAAGATTTGCGCCGACTTTCCAAAATATTTCTTGCAAAATCAACAGTTATATCGAAGTCCGGCATATTAAGCATATGAGAAAAACAATCCGCCGCAATTGCATCTTGAGGTTTTAATAAATCACTAGCAAATAATCTATTATTAGATCTTACATAAAATTGATTGCCACACTCTGGGCATTTTCTGCCACGGGTAGGTGGCTCATCAAAAATATGTCCACAATGTGGGCATGTATTAGTGTTACGTTTTTTATAATCACCATAAACTGTCGTCAATTCTTTAGTTCTATCTTCAATCAAACTTAAATCATGCCCATCATCTTTATTTAAGTAAGACTCTAACTCTTCAGGAGAGCTAAACATCATTTTTTCACCAGTAGAAGAAGTGTATCGGATATTATCAATACTAATACCTTCCAGTTTAGATATTTTCTTTAATGTGTCTATATTTTCTTCGGAAGCATTATTTTTTACTAAGTATGTTTCGCCAGTTGTTTTAGTTTTTTGTTTAATAGCTATATTTTTATTATAAAATTCTTGTGCTTTTTTCTTAATTTCGTCGAGCAACATAATACCTCCATATGTTACTGCTTATTTTATCACGTTTTACTGCCACCCTATATCTTTACATAATCACTTTTGATGAAGCAGATGTCCATATGGATGCAGAATCGCAAATATTAAATTAACTTTAAGGAAAACATGACAATTAAACAGAAAATTGTTTCAGTTACTGGCAAGCTCTCTACCAAGAGTGTTGATGGTGAAAGAAGAATTGTCTTTGTTGCAAGTTCTAATAACGAAGATCGTCATTATGAGCATGTAGATGTAGCAAGCTTACGCCTACCATTAAAAGGTGGTGGAGATATTACTGTTTCGGCTATCCCAAGCGAAGGCGTAAGTGAAGTCATTGATATTCCTTTAATGTTGAACCACAGCGGTGATGTTCGTGATGTGATTGGCTCCATTCGTGCTGCTTACTTCTCGAATAATGAACTAACATTTGAAGCTGGTATTTCCAAGCGAGAAATCGCCCAAGAAATGCTCACACTGCTTGAAGAAGGTCATCTGTCTAATGCGTTCTCGATCACAATGATTGATTACGATTACAATATTGACTCTGAAACAATCAGTAAGGCTGAAGTGATTGAGGTCTCACTGGTCTATCGTGGATCCAACAAGGAAGCAAGATTACTTGCCATTAAATCTTTATTAGGAGACGAAATGAAGACAAAACAAAACGACAATTTTGGTGATGCTAATGGTGATGGAGAAAACCACACGGTCATTCCTGAAGCCACAGAAGCTAAAGCTCCTGAAACATCAGAAGCTCCCGAAACAGTTGGCGAAACTCCTGCTGGAGAAACAGAAGCTCCTAAGGCTCCTGATAATTCAGAGGAAGAAGCCACTAACGAGTCAGAGGGTGAAACTCAAGAAGTACTCGAAACTAATAATACTGAAGAAAAGGAAGAAACTATGAACAACAAAGAAATTGCAAAAGATGCAGTTGTGGAAAAAGGTGCCATGCCTAACCAGCCAGCCTCTGCAAATAACTACCTCAAAACAAAAGCTGCACTTGTAGACTTTAAGAATATCGTTCTTAAAAACCACCGTGGTTCTAATGAACAAATCATGCGTGAATGGAACGAAAACCTTAAATCTAAAGGCGTAACCGGTGATGCTATCATGCCATCCCAGATTGAAAATATCTTCTTCAAGGCTTGGGTCGATAATCCTGGTATTTTGGCAACTTTCCGTACAGTAGGAGTTAAAAGTGCTGCCGTTTACGCAATTGGTACTAGTGATACCGCTAATGGACACAAAAAAGGTGATGCAAAAGCTGACCAGTCTCTGACCAACGTTCGTCGTGATCTTAAAGGTCTTGGTATCTACAAAAAGCTTCCAATTGACTTGCAAGACCTCTACGATGATGAAACTGGTGAATTGCTTGCCTTCCGTGTTGAAGAATTAGCTGCACGTGTCGCTAACGCTATTGCAGTCGGTGCTTTAATCGGTCAAGGAACTGGCGATAAGGCTACCTTACAAGGTACTCGTGGTCTTTATCCAATGCTTTCCGACATCAATGCAACTAGTGGCTATGGTTCAAATGTTGCTACCAAAGTTACAGGTGAAACTGGAGAGGGCAGCTATGAATTGGCAGTCCGTGCCGTTGGCGCCGTCAAGGACGAGAAAAACGCCGGCAAAATCTTGGTTGTACCAACTGGATTTACTACTGAACTTAAATTAGCTAAAGGTTCTGACGGACACTTGATGTTCCCAGCAGGTTCTAACTTTGCTAATTTACTTGACGTAAAGCAGATCTTTGAAATTGACGAGCTTGTCGGTAAAGATGTCAAGGCTATTGCATATGCCAACCAAAGCTATGTCTTAATTGGTGAACCTACCGCGACCGTACGTACTGATTTTGATACCAATAAAAACCAAGACGTCATGCTTACTGAGCGTTATGTCGGTGGTTCTGCACAAGGCTACAAGACCGTTGCCGGCGCATTTGCACACGCTTAATCAACTAAACTAAGGAAGAAAGGACGATCAGATGAATAATTACCAACCTGTGCTATCACAAGATGAAGTAGTTGCTCTGCTTGGTCGTCCTCTTTCTGAGGTTGAAATTAAGAACTTTAATATTTACTTTGAAATCGCTGATCTAAAACTAAAGGATTTACTTTGCTTATCTAGTCTTCCAAATCCAATTCCTGCTGACCTCAAAATGCTTCTAGCTAAAATGTTTAGCAGTATTAAAGCGACACAGGATTTTGAACATAATAATGGAGTGGAGTCAAAACGAGTAGAAGATTTTTCTATCAACTATACAGCTGACAAGAAAAGTCCGATGAGTTTGGTTTTATCTAATGAAAGTGCAACGCTTCTAAAGTACAGTCAATGTTCGAGCGGCATTATGCACGGAAAGACGATGTTATGACCGTGTTTGATATGTTTGTTGAGACATCTTTTGAATATCTAACAATTAGCCGCGGTGAGATTTATGGCAACCGGATTATCGGTCAAAAAACTCTCCGAGGTATCGTTAAGATTAAAGAAGGCATGATTTCGCAAGGCAATCAAGAAATACGGAAATCCAACAACACCGTCCATGTACATCCAGAGGACTTTGTCGGTTTAACTTGTGAGCAAATTATCGGCAACGGTATTCGCTATAACAATACTGATTATTCGATTGTTGGCGTAACTGAAGGGCGTAATTTCGATACTAATGAAATCGAACACTTAACCTTAACGCTTGAAAGGGCTGAATATGTCGGTGATAATTAGAACCAACACGAAGCTTTTCGAGCGAGTCGAGCGAGAGAACTGGAGAAATGGTTTGCGTGCTATGGGCGATAGAATCCTGATGGATGCCATTGCATTAGCTCCAGAATTAAACGGTGATCTAAAAAGCGATGGACGAGTCGAAGTTGTATCTGATTCCGAAGTACATGTTAAGTTTGGCGATGCTAGGGTGCCATATGCCAGACGTCGACACTTTGAGAATAAGAAAAATCCTCATACTAAATATTATCTGCAAAAAGCTGGAGATAATGTCGTCGCTAAGCTTGGCTTCAAGGAGTTTCTGAAATGATCGTACTTTCATTACTTAAATTCCTCGAAGATAACGGTCTAGGTAAAATTGATCAGGATTTATTCTGGGAAAAAATTGGCTTAGGCAAAAATGGCATTTATATTGCCAGCGTCGGAGCGTCTCAAGATAGAGGTATGCGTAATCGCCAAGACTATATTATTTATTCCAGAGGTAAAACCGACATCGAAAGCTATCAAAAGCTCGAAAAAATAAGAAAGTTCCTAAATAACTCATACGATATCTGTACGCTCCCACCTGTACCGCCAGTGTTCAATCGGGAGTATCATAATGTAACTATTATGCCGCCATCATCCATTACTAATGTAGGATTAGATACTAATGGACGAATGGTCTGGTCGTTTACTGGCACGATCTATTACTAATAACCATAAAGGAGAATATATATGGACGAAACACTCATGGCTGGTAAATGGGAGATGAGCATTGGAAATACCCTTATTCCAGCAAAATGTCTTGGCGATATTACGCCAAACTACGCTGAAGGCACAGTAGAGGCGAAGACTCAGGCTGGTACCCGTAAGCAACCATCCGGTAAAGCTGAAACCGCAGAATTAACTTTTACCGTTTATCTGCCAAACTTGGATTACCTAAAAGTCTTATGGGCAGACGCATATCAAAAACCTACTGCTGAAGCTCAAAAAACTGGTGCAATTGTATTTGGTAGCAATAACTGTAGCATGCGTAAAGCACTACCTGTCAATATCCATCCAGTTTGCGAAAAAACTGACGATAATGATATTCACATTTTTGCAGGGCTTGTAAATATGACATTTAATCCGACACTATCTACGACAGACGCGGTATCTATTGAAGCAACCCTACAAATGCAACCAACAGATAATGGTTATTTCCGTGTTGGCACTGGTGATTTAGCTAAGCCATCAAAATGGGACGTAACTGCACAGAAGACTATTCCAGTTACTGAACGTTAATAAAGTCTTAATAACTAAAATAAGCTCTCATAAGGAGCTTATTTTTATAGATGCCATTTATGTTTTTTTGAGAAGGTAAAGTAAATTACAGGAATATAGGCAAAAATACCACCAAATAAAAGCCACAAGATAATTGAATGCTCGATTGGATAAGTTTTTGGATTATTTTTCTTCTTTTCTCCGTTGTTTTTAATAACGGTCCATGCTCCAATGAATGTACCCATATCCATAATACCTCAATTATAACATATTTTCAGAAAAGCACAAGTTTTTATTGCCACCCTGTATAAACGCATAATACTAAGCATAAAAAGGATTTTAATTACAATGTCAGTATCTATTTCAACATCAGTATATACAAAACAAATCACTGCCGAGATTGACGGTGTAGAATTCAAGGTTACACCAATGTCTTCAGCTCAAACACTATCTTATGTCGACCTATGCGACGAACTAAAAGAAGCAAAAAGTATCAATGATTTAACGAGAGTTAAAGAAGCTATTAGAAACTTGAGCGATATTCTTTATAGCGTGTTTGATAAACCAGATGAAGCTCGCAAAGTGTTAGCAAAAGTACCAATTGAGGGCGTTCTTGAAATCTATCAAAAGATTGTAGGCGAAAAACCTGATAATCAGGAGTAAATATGGCAAATCTGCTTGATTTAATGACTCCAGAAGACCGTGAAGCGGTGGAAGTAGCTTTTAAGAAGCGAATGTCTGGAGACAATACATTCCGCAAGGGTAAAGTATCTAGAGTAGCTTATTTACTTGCTGAACTCGGCATGCTTTATGGTTGGGAAGCGATCGTTGCGGCAAAACGTGGCTATATCGAAACTTTTGATGAGCATACAGGTAAAAAGCAGAAGATGCCATTATCAATGGAAGAGTTATCAGCCTTAGTGGATGCTGGGCAAAAGGTTAAACATAGTGATTATGTAAACTATGCAAGAATCGTTTGTGTCGGCACTGGCAGTGCTTTCAGTAAGAACCCTAACGAAACACTTCGTGATGGAATGAAACCATTTATTGATGGAGTAAACAAATAATGAGCACTAGCAGTACCGTAGTCGGTGAAATTGAATATCGAGTCAAAATTGATACTAAGGATTTTAAGTCCGAGATTTCTCATGTCGAAAAAACAATGAAAACTGAACTTGGTTCTGCTGGCGATAAAAGTGGTAAAGAATCAGGTGAAAAAGCTAGTCATGGCTTTGGAGAGAAGTTCAAAAATGGTCTAAAAAACATTGGTAATGGCTTTTTGGCTGGCATGGGCGGATTTATGGGGCAAAAACTCATGTCCGGTTTCCAGTCAGCGTTTTCTAGCCTCACGAATATCTTTAAGTCATCAATCTCTGCGTTTAGCGACTATGAACAACTTACTGGTGGCGTAGAAACTTTATTTAAGGATTCTCAAAATCAAGTATTTCAGTACGCAGACAATGCTTATAAAACTGCCGGACTTTCGGCTAACCAATACATGGAAACCGTAACTGGTTTCTCAGCTTCGCTACTTCAAGGCTTAAAAGGTGATACTGCTGCAGCGGCTAGATATGCAGACATGGCAGTAACGGATATGTCTGATAACGCCAATAAGATGGGTACTGATATGGGGTTGATTCAAACCGCTTATCAAGGCTTTGCTAAGCAAAACTATACAATGCTCGATAACCTTAAACTTGGCTATGGTGGCACCAAAACTGAGATGGAACGTTTGCTTAAAGATGCCGAAAAGCTCCCACAAGCAATGGGCAAGAAATTCGATATTAGCAATTATCAAGATATTATTGAAGCGATTCATTTAGTTCAAGAGAATACTGGAATTGCTGGTACAACACAGAAAGAAGCTGCTGAAACTATCAGCGGAAGCTTAGGAATGCTTAAAGGTGCGTGGAGTAATCTTGTTACAGGGCTTGCGGATGACACCCAAGACTTCGGCAAGTTACTGAATAACGTTGTTGAATCAGTCGAGGCAGTAGGTAAAAACTTATTACCAACAATTGAAGTTGCTTTGGGGGGTATGGTTCAACTTATTCAGGATGTCGCACCGCTTATCATTGCAGAAATCCCGAAACTAGTTAGTCAGCTATTGCCGCCAGTGCTTGAAGCAATAATCAGTATTGCAATGTCGATTATAGAGATATTACCAGGACTTATTGAGCAATTATTTAATGCCTTAGTAGAGGTTTTGCCTAAGCTAATAGATGCAATAGTTACTATTTTGCCTAGCTTGATAGACGCTATCACCAATTTAGTTATTACTATTGTTACAAAACTCACAGAACCAGCGACACTTACTATACTACTGAACGGCGCGGTAAAACTATTTATGGCGATTATTCAAGCATTACCACAAATTCTTACTGCTTTAACTAATGCGTTACCAAAGATAATTACAAATATAATTGCGTTCTTAATTGACCCGAATACAATTGCGCAATTATTATCAGCGGCGATAATTTTATTTATGGCACTTGTACGCGCTGTCCCTATGATTTTTGGAGCGTTGATTGCTACTTTGGGTGGCTTATTTGCAGAGGTCTGGAAACGAGTAAGCGAAATGTTTAGCCAAGGTGGTGAAAAAATTGGACAAGCGTTTTCTAATGCATTTAAGACCGCAATCAATAACATACTTGGAGTAGTGGAAAACACAGTCAACTTCTTCGTAGATATGATCAATGGCGTTATTGGAATTATCAATGCCATTCCAGGTGTTAATCTCGGTAAGCTAGATAGGCTTAAAATTCCACGTTTAGCATCTGGTGGAATTGTGCCAGCAACGGCTGGCGGTAAAATCATCATGGCAGGCGAAGCTGGTGAAGATGAATGGGTAGTGCCTGAATCCAAAATGGCGAATTTGATAGAAAAATTAGGTGCCGGTAATGGAAATGGTGGTGGTGAAACATTTAACTTCACATTTAACGGGGTTGTTGGCACCAAGAGCGAACTGAGACAATGCGCAATTACTTTCCATGATGCTTATGAAGAAGTAAAGAAAGCGAGGATGGCGGCATGAGCTTAGTTCTTACAATCACAGATGATAATACGAGTATTACCTATACACTGTTGCCATCACCGTTTAATAAGAACCGAGAAATAGGTAAAAGTGAGGTTTTAGTCGCAAGTGGTGATATTTATACTGATTATGTCTATAAGAAATTTACATTTGAATACGAATGGGATTTCTTATCAGCTGAAGAATATGCTGTTCTAGAGGGCTTCTTCAATCGTCAATATGAACTACATAAATATCCTCGTATTTCTATTCCCGAACTCGGTGTTGATAATATGATGGCAAGAATGGAATTAAGCGACCAATCAATCGTCAATAATTGTGGAATGGTGGAGAATGTAAAAGTATCATTCAGGGAATCGACACAGTTATGATTACCGTCTCAGATAAATTCCATCAACTAGCAGCAGCTTCAGTTAGACCACTAGATTGGGACGTGGCAATTTCATTCACTAAGAAGAGAAATTCTGGAATTAAGTGGTTTACACTTGACCAATCAACACTGGATGGCGCTGATCTTCTTGGATCGAGTGATCAAAATCCAATTCAGTTATGGGATGCGTATGACTATATGTTTCTAAAAGAGCGTCTCGTATCTATGAACTTTTCACGTTCTGTGGAGTTTCCATACAATATTCAGAGTTGTATTGCTGATTTTGAGTTGAATAATTACGATAAACGCTTCAGCTTCAGTGAAGACGGAAGTGCCTCGCCAATTGGAAAGTATATTCTTCCAAAACGACCATGCCGGCTATATATGGGTTTTAAGGGCGGTGGCTTAGCGCCAGTTTTTGTCGGACTTACTCAAGGCTTACCAACATATGATGGGAATCTAGACGAAGTTGTAAGTTTTACTGCTATGGATTTCTTGAGTGAAATTGGCGAGATGAGCCTCAAGAATATGGTGATGATGCGAAATGTTCGCACCGACCAAGTCATCGCTACTATCTTAAACCAGTTTGGACTCGATCCTGCAATGTATAAATTATCAGCAGGACTCAATGTCATTCCATTTGTTTATTTTGCTTCTGGTAAAAACGCCGGCAACGCCTTGAAAGAATTAGTTCAAGCCGAAAACGGTGCAATGTGGCTTGATGAACAAGGTATTATCCGTTTTCAGCCAAGGACTTCGATTATCGGTAAGCAACCAGTAATGATATTTAATGCTACAACAATTATTAAAGCCACGCCAAGTCGCACCGACAGTATTGTAAATACTGTTAAAGTAAAAAGTGAAATCCGCGCCGTTCAGGCATTTCAGTCTATTTTCACAATGGACAATTCCAACGGATATTCTGGTGAATCCAAAGAAGATGCCTACCGATTACCAGCCAACAGCACTAAAGACGTATGGATTTCATTTGATGATCCAATCTGGCAATGTTCAACCAATCCAGTTCTAAAAGGCAATTCCGATAACTCAAATTTTACAGCTGTAGATTTATTTGGTAAATCAGTGTCCGAGAAAGTCTCGGCTACTGGCACATTATTTGCTGATTCGATGAAGCTTACATTTATCAATACGAATAGCTTTCCAGTTTCTGTGAATTTCTTGCAGATTTTTGGTGAACCAGCCAAACAGGTTTCAGGGAGTCCAATAGAATATGAAGCCCACGATAGCGAGTCTGTCGAGAAATATGGCGTTCAGGCTCTAGAGATTAACGACAATGATTGCTTTGGTAATTACAAGAATATTGATGGCTACGCCACAGACATCCTCAAAAAATATGCCAGTTATTCACCAATTTTGAAATTAGAAGTTAAAGGTAATCCGGCGCTTCAACTTCAGGATATTGTGTCGGTAGATTATAAAGAATTTGTTGGAAACTATCAAATTATAGGTATTGAAATGTCGCTTGGTGATTCACAATTAAAAACCACTCTAACACTCAAGAAAACCACAGTCATTTCACCATTCATCTTAGATCAATCAGTATTGGATAGCACAGACGTATTGGGGTAGAAGGGAGAGAATATGACAATTGAAAAAACAGTGAAATATTCAGGTAATGTAGTTACGTCATCTAATGACGGCAAAATGATCATAGATCAGACAGCAGGGGAAATTATTGTGAGGGATGGCAATAATGTTAGGCGTTATTATCTTGGCTCTGAAAAATCACCAACTGGGTTTGGTCAATATATATCAAAACCAAACGTTGATGTGATTACGGAGCTTAATCAGTAATGACTCAACCTAGAAATTTTATAATGAGTAGCGATTATCCTATACCAATACTTGCTCTCAAATTGTCTACTACCATAAACGTTCCAGTTGGTCAGTATTGGAATGAGAATAAAAAAATAGTTCCACACAATCTTCCATTTACCCCTCTCATTATTGGACAATGGTCTACTAATGCTAATTTTAATCCAGCTTTTGACTTATCGACTCAAATTCCTATTTTTTATGGTAGTAGTCAGCCACCATTTGTAGTCAATATCGGGGCGGACGACCATAATATTTATATAAATTGTTCACATAGTAATTCATTTGAAACTGTTTTTTATTTTAGGCTGACTGGATTTGTTCCGCCAGATTATGAAGGTGAAGTAGATAATGTAGATGATATTACTAATTTCAGGCTTAATTCTGATTTTAATTATCCTAAAATCCTAGAGCAAAGAAAAATAACAGTCGAAGCTAATACTGATTCAATTATTAACCATAATCTTGGATATATTCCTCAAGCTAGACTTTGGAGGATCGGTCAAGTTGGCAACTACTCACAAGGTTATCATAACTGTGTTATGCCACAGGCTACTACAAGATCTACTAATAACGATGGTTATTTGGGTGCATTAGTTAATGACAAGCAGTATATTATCTGTAATAAATCAAATAGTTCATCACAAGAAACTTTTTATTATCATATATATGGAGATGAAATATGACGATTTCAAGGATCTCGAATTTTTTACAAAATAGTGATTTTACGGCTCAAAAGCAGAAGAACAAGATACATTTTGAACTCAATATTCCAGCAGGAAGTTATAAGACTGGCGATTCGTGGCACGTAGACAAAGATTCTCCAAGCGGTGTATTTTTTGAAAATGTTGTAATGAAAACAAATCTTGAGCAAAATTATCTACCAACAAACTACACTATAATTTTGCCAAATCATGAAGCGGATATTTTTGTAAGCGTTCATAGGCTAGATATCAACCATTATAGGCTTTTCGCAGTGTTCCAAAGACTTATGACACCGGAAAACTTAAATCCATATGCACAAATTCCTAATATCAACATACAAGCATGGCTTAATTTATCCATATCACCGTTTTAGCTATTCTAAGACGTTTTGAGAAGTTTTTCTTAATAGATGATAAAACTATCGTCTAAATTAAAATAACCCCTTTATCGTTTATGATAGAGGGGTAGTTTTTTGAGGTAAACTAAGATTTTTATTTTTTCTTCTTCAAAAGCTTAAAAATTAGTAAAATCTGTGAACCCAAGGTTGCCAAGATACTAGCAAGAGCCGTACCGAAGGCTGTCATATTCTTATCGTTTAAGCTCATAATAGCAAGCACAACTTGTGGCGTGATAGCTGATCCAAGAAGCAAGAAATCTCCAACTAAGTAAGCAATAATCTTAGTTTTATTACTAAACTCAAAACCCGAGCCAGCCTCTGTAATAGCTTCAGTTGAAGCGTTGGCTAGCTTCATGTACTCTTCATTGATTTTATTGATTTGTTCATCAGTGAGTGTAGGTTTCATAGGTTCTGTCTCCTTTTCTTCAACTTTCTGCTCATCCTTGTTAATATTTTCCGTTTTGTTCTCTTCCATTTGTCTCTCCTTTTCTTGTGGATTTTCCTTAGGTGCTTCTGGCACTGGTTCTGGTTTAGGTGGCTCAACTGGTTGTTCCGGTTGCTTTGGTGGTTCTTGCGATGTCTCAGCAGGTTTTTCAACAGGTTTGCCAACTCCTTTATCTACGAGAGATTGAATAGCGTCCCAGCTATAACCAGCTGCAGCTAAACGTCTCTTTCTTTCTTCGCCATCACCCCATTTCTTTTGCCATATTTCTGCTGCGATTTCTTCATTAGATTTTAATTGTGGTGGATTGACCCACTCGACAATTCTTGTAGTGTTCATGGTTTCCGTCCAGCCTGCATAACTAACACCATAGATACGAGAGATAGTATCGATAGTAACGTTTAATTCGCCTTCGAAGTAATCGAAAAATGGTTTACGAGTATATGGGCTTGACCAAATCTGAATACGGTTCCCAGTACGCTTAGCAACAGCAACATGTCCATAGTTCTTATAACCACCAGTCCACCAAATAGGGACAAAACATCCATCTGGAAGATTACGGTCTTGATGCTTAGTATTATTCCAATTCCATGCAATTTGAGCAGACTCTGCAAAAGGAGCAACGCCAAACACTTTTTGAGTAACCGCCAAACACCACAAAAACCAGTCTAGTAATACTTTTCCTTGGGCGTAAATTACAAGTTTTTTATCGTCTAGATTTGGGTAGATTGTTTGCTTCCAGCTCATTTTAATTCCTTAAACATTAAGATTATAAATAATGTCCCAATAACGAGATATGAGATCAATGCCTGGATAAAATATCCCTTTAAGGTTATAAATAGCCAGAATAAAATGTTAAATAACATTATTCCTCCCCAAGTTAAAACTGATAACCAATTCGTCTTTTTCATCGATGCGCTCCATCGATAATCACGAATTTAAGGATTGCCCCGAGAACTGCTGTAATAATCGCCCAGACGATTTTAGCTTGATTTTCTTCAAGTTTATGAAGACGACTAGATCGGTCTGCAGCTCGTTCTTCTAGGACTGTAACTCGCTGAGAAATGACATTATATGTATCAACTTTATGATTTACCTCATTTACAAGATCCCCGATATTTTTAATATCTGCTTCCATCTTGCCTAGTTTTTGATATAGGGCTGAATCGTTATTCATATGAATATAGCGTAAGCGATTATAGGGTGGCAATGGTATGATTCAAGCACGAAAACTTAATTGGTCGTCATTGATTGATAAAAATATCCAATATGGAACTAATAACGGAACATTTTACCCATCCGGAACACCAACGACAACGACAATAACCTTCCCGCATCCCTTTAATAATGCTCCAGCAGTTATGGTTATTCCACGCTCAGTAGCGCAAAACGGCGCTAGTTTGTATGGAGAAATTTATGTTGCGACGATACGTTCTATCAGCAACGCTCAAGCAGTTATTACTTTAAGAACAAACTACCATAATAGTGTCAACGCAAAATATGATTGGCTAGCGATTGGCGACTAAATCCATCAACTAGTTTTTGTGTAATACAGAGTAAAATATGCCGTAGCCTGAGACCTATCGTCTTTAGTAATTACTACCACCTCTGTGTTTGATAAGTAGAAGTTGAACGGTGCTGCACTGGTAGAGCTTAGGAATACTGCACCTTTTTCATCCCAAGGCGCATTCGTTACAGATTGCTCAACTTTAATAATTCTATTTAGTTTAGAGATGCCATGGGCAACTCTTTTAGTGCTGTTATTCGGTAGGTTGCCGTAGCTGATGGTCTTTTTGTAAATAGTTTTACCGTCCACCCATTTCCCAGCAATTGTTTCTTCAGATGAAAAATTAAATGCTTGAATCATACCATTGCCAATATTGGTTCCGTCTGCTAAACCAGCACAAAAATCAGCTAAGTACTTGTCGTTAGCGACCATCTGATCCATCTCTGCAGCGGTTAAAACATCGAGTGGTGTAAAATCCATATTAGGATATGGTAAAGTTACTGCCATTATTTTGTCTCCTGATTAAAATAAAAATCTGTGTACTCAAAGCTAGTATCGGTCGCGGTCATCACAACTCGCTGAGCCGAAGCAATATCAATCTGTTTAGCGACATTATCTAAGAAGCTTTCAATAGTCTTTTCTGACTCCGAAGTTGTCAAAATCATTAAACAGAACTTGACGACATTTTTGTCTCCAATGGTGTAATTTTTAGCGTAACGATATGTCGGAACTTGAGTAGTTTTTGCAATATTATGTTCAAAATAAGTCCGTCCAGCCGGTGATTGACGAACGGAAAACTCATCATTTAGTTTTGGTTTCCAAATCGCAACTCGATCAAGAATAAGTTTGTTTATCATATTCATGATTATGCAATTTAACAGGGTGGCAATGGTATGATTCCATTGTCTAAATTAAATAACAAATACACCACTGATGAACAAATTATAGGCAAATGGGAAGATGGTAAAACTATATATCGTAAAGTAATTAAGGGTACTGGATATATTCCTGCTTCTACAAAATTCGCTGAGGCAAATGTCGTTAATACGGTCGTTTTTGCTCACTGTGAAGCTTTGTCTGATTATGATGAATGGCGTCCAATTCCATGGCTTTATGGAAATAGTGCCAATAGTGTTGATGGAGCATGGCATAGTGGCTTCTCTATTCGTCCGAAACTTGGTGATATTGCGTTTCAAGTCGGTTCGGCTATTAGTAAAACTAAAAAGTGGCATGTAATCGTAGAATATACGAAAGCATAATAAAATGTGGAATTTTTAAGTATTTATAAGGTGTTTTTTGTTGAGAAAAATTGATAAAACCCCTTGACTTTATACGCCATGCGGTGTATAATTAAGATAGTGGTAAAGACATTGGCACATTAAAAAATGGTAGAAAGGAGGAAGCTATGAGTATTTCATTCAAAATCTCTCGATTAAGACTTGAAATAAAAATTACTTTCGCCCCACGAAGACGAAAGTAATCTAACATAACAATTCCATTCTAGCAAGACATAACTGAATAGTCAAGTCTTTACCACTATTAGGAGAAAGCATGAATAACGACATTGAATTTATTACCATCCCAAAAACCGAATACAATGAACTAAAAGATAAAGCTGATAAATGGGATGAATATACGTCTAAATTAGCCAAAAATCTGCCAAATAAGAGCCTTAGCGCTAAGCAACGTTCTGAAGCAGCCAGAAGAGCCGTACAGGCTCGTTGGGCTAAAATAAAGGATTGACATATTGTGTAATTTTTATTAAACTCAAGGAAATTGATGTAATGGAGTTTGAGCCTCCTCGTTTTAATGACGAGGGGGCTTTCTCATGGAATAGCCTCACAATCATAAGCGAGGTAAAATGTCGACTAATAACTACTACGTCAGGATGGATAAGAGGACGCTCCCCACCGTTTTTAATGGTGATTTAGTGGCGTGGAGTTGGTATTACTCGCTGAAAGATTATATATCACGATTTAAGCCGGATAAATATGGCTATGCTAGGATCTCTAATCGTGTCATACTACAAGATTTTGGACTTGATCGGTTCCAATTTTACAGATTAAATCACAAACTTGCAGACTTAGGTTTAATAGCAATTGATGATGTTAAACGAGGTCAGAGGGTCTTTTCGGGAATAAAAATACTTAAAATAATATAAATTAAATTACAAAAACTATGGAGGTAGCTGAAGAAGCATACCTCTCTTTATTTGTCAAATTTTACCTGTGGAAAACTATGCAAAATCTGTGGAAAACATGTGGAAAAATACCCCATTTTTTGTGGATAAGTCTGTGGAAAAGTACCATGAAGTGTGCGAAATCCGCACACTTCCCGACCCCTGTTAAGTGTGCGAAATCCGCACACCCATATAACCATATATACCAATAATAATAGGCTCAACTAAAAAATAATTTAATTTTAATTTAGACACGAAAAGCTTCCCAAGCTCTTGCTTGGTGATTAGCCGAGCTTGGGGCTTTTCTTTTAATAAGGAAGAATATGAAAAACTTAAAATCAATAGATAAGCAAATTGACGAATATTTGAATTACTGCGAGAACGTTCGTCGTATGAGTGAACAAACTCTTCATGGAAAAAGATGGATTTGTAGGGAGTTCCTCAAAACAATTAAAATTGACAGTCTTAGTGAATTATCAAACAAGCACATCAATGAATGGATAGCAGAACAAACTGCTCGTGGATGTTCTGGTAGAACAATCAATAGTAGGCTAGTTAATTTAGTCGCTATGCTTCGATATTTTCAAGACATGGGAATATCATTTCCAAAATTAAAACTACGATTAATTATTAAATGCAAGGAACAGCCACCTCGTAGGGTCTACTACACTAGAGAACAGATTGAGCAAGTATTGAGATATGCTGATCATTTAGAGTGGCTTTTAATTAAGCTTTGCTTTGATTGTGGACTTAGAATTTCCGAATTACGTAATCTTAGGCTCATGAATCTTAATGGAAGAATGGTAACATTTATAGGTAAGGGTTCGAAAGCTCGTGAATCATACATGAGTAAAGAAGCTAAGAACCGTTTAGACGACTGGATTCAAAGAAACCGAATAAGCGATTTTATCTGGGTGAGAACGCCCGGAAAAAATGAACCAATGTCGGTTGAAGACATACGATATTTGATGAGAAAGCCGTTCTATCAAGCTGGATTCAAAAACTTCTATCCGCACGCTTTACGCCACTCTTTCGCAACTGATATTCAAAAACATGGTGCTTCACTGATGGAGACCAAGGAAATGTTAGGACATGCAAGAATCGAAACTACAGAACGATACGTCCATGGTTTAGAAGGACACTTGGAATATTTCTTCGATAAATATAAATTTACAACGGCTTAATAAGGGGTAGTGTTGGTCATGCAGATTAGTGATGGTTGTGGAAAACTATCTGCATGGCTACAATATCGTTATTGACAAAATGACAAATCTTCGCTACACTAAAAATATCTTAGCGAAGTCATCAAGACAAGCTATATACTCTTTAACACTTTGAAGAATAGAAACCGTGGTAATTTACTATCATGGAAAATTTTTAAGTGTTATAATCATAATAAGGATTTTTATAATTAATTGTGGAGGAAATCTTATGGATAATAAAGTCGAGAAGATCGACCTAGACCACGTAGACTGGAAGAGCAGTCGCGAGTTCTTTGAATCATTAGGTGAAGCATTGGATAAGTTAGACGATAAAGATGAGTCTTATAATTTTACTTGGGTTGGTAAACGTAAGAGTATTGTTGAGGCTGGCGCGCCAATTAATAAGATTCTCCGCCCAGATATGGAAGCTTCCAAAGATTTTGACAATACAAAGAACATGCTAATCGTTGGAGATAACCTTGACGCACTGAAAATCCTCCAAGAATCCTATCTCGGAAAAATAAAAATGATTTATATCGATCCTCCATATAATACCGGTCATGATTTTGTGTACCACGACAACTTTACGGTTAAAAAAGCTGACTTTAAGGACGATTCTACGGATTCTGATGGCAATGTAATTATCTCCGAAGACGAATACGAAGAAAACTCAAAGGCAAACGGCAGATTCCATTCAGACTGGCTGTCGATGATGTATCCGAGATTGAAGCTCGCAAGAAATTTGCTTACCGACGACGGAGTGATATTTATCTCTATTGATGATAACGAGCAGGCAAACTTAAAGAAGCTGTGTGACGAAGTGTTTGGGGAGGAGAATTTTATAAATAATTTCCTATATCTTCATGGGAAAGGAAAAAAGGATAGTTGGTCGAGAACTGCTCAGCAATATATCGTGGCATACGCAAAAAATAGAGCTGATTTACCCGAGTGGTCAGACCAACAATTAGCTAAGGGTACTTTTACAAACCCGGATAATGACTCTCGTGGTCCATGGTTCTCTGGTAGTATTTCATTTAGTGAAGAAAGAAGTAATAAAAATAACGTAAAATATTTTACAATAGAATCGCCGTCCGGCGTCTCGTGGACTAGACAATTTATGGTTACACGTCAAGAGATGGATGAATTACTAGCTAAAAATCTGATTTATTTTGGTCCAGCTCCTGATTATAGTAATACTTCACGACTAAAGATCTTCCCTACTGACGTTAATAAAATTATACCGAGTAATCTACTTAGCGAATTTGATTCAACAAGAAAAGCGCAGGGTGATCTAGATGTTCTAATGGGTATCCATGTCTTCGATAATCCTAAGCCAGCAAGTTTAATAGAGCATCTAATAAAGATCTGTTGCGTTAAAAATGATGGTATAGTCACAGATTTCTTCTCTGGCTCCGGAACAACTGGCCACGCAGTTATGGACTTAAACGCTGAAGATGGCGGAAAGCGTCAGTACATTTGTGTGCAGCTTGATGAAAAGACTGATGAAAAATCTGAAGCCAAAAAAGCTGGATACGACACTATTGACCAAATAACCGCGGAGCGTCTGCGTCGTGCTGGAGAGAAGATTAAGTCTGAGCACCCAGATGTGGACATTGATACGGGCTTCCGTGTATTTCGCATCGATAGCAGCAATGAAAATGAAGATATTAGAAAACCTCTTAATCAGATTAGTCAATCCGATCTTTTCGGTGCCATCGATAATGTCAAAAAGGATCGTACGCCGCTCGATTTATTGTTCGGCGTAATCTATGCCTCTGCTCTCCCATTTGACCTTAAGCTCGAAACGCGTAAAATTGGCGAGAATACCGTTTACCTCTATGGCTACCTCGATGAGGGCACTGGACTTGTCGCCTGCTTCGACGACAATATTTCAGAAGAAACTATTAAAGAAATCGCAAATCTTAAAGTATTGACTGTCGCATTTAAAGATTCGTCATTCGCTGACTCCGCCGCTAAGATTAACCTTTCCGAACATTTCCGTATTATTAGTCCTGATACGAAAGTCAAGGTGATCTAATATGAAAAAACCTGTAAAAGATTTTGATCGTGCGGTAAAAGATCTAACGAAAGAGGTTAAACGCATTCAGGGAGGCAAAAATGAAGCTTAGGTTTAAACATCAAAAATTTCAGGAGGACGCTGTTAAGGCTACTTGCGATATTTTTACTGGACAGAT
>ERZ773037.195-NODE-195-length-33335-cov-22.677163_pt1 | contig 33335 bp, 44 predicted proteins | sample MGYA00511466_ERZ773037 | MGnify/ENA primary metagenome ERZ773037 (study PRJEB29015, sample SAMEA2738146) | human oral metagenome | biome: human oral; feature: human-associated habitat; material: saliva | place: China | collected 2202 ... | reverse complement strand
GTTTTTGAACTCAAAAAGCGCAAATTCAACAAAGTTGAGGCGATTGCATAAAAAACGCTTTCGAAATCTTCAACCCACCCCTCAATAAAGATTTCGAAAGTAAAAAACTAAATAAAACTCATTTTCTCCACCAAAAGCTCGAATCTAACAGGTTCGGGCTTTTATTTGCACAAAATTATTTAAAGTGGTAAAATATATCAACATAAGCAGAAATAACTCTTTAGAATTATTCCAGCTTGTTAAAGTGTAGATGAGGTTATTTCCTCATTTCTATGCTCTCATTATATCAAACATTAGCAGTTTTGTCAAGACTATTTTTGTAAAATAGTCTTTTAACCTTTATATTTAGCCCAAACATCGCCTAAAACACCATCGAGTCCGTGAAGGTAACGCTGTGTAACAGCTGGGTCTCCGTGCCTCATTAATTTTTGAATCTCTTCAATCCTTGCGCCTTTTTTCTGCAAATCGGTAGCGAAAGAATGGCGAAGTTCGTGAATTTGAAAGTTTGGATAGCCTATTTTGGATAATTCACGTTTCAACCGTTCTGTCATGGCTGAAGCGCAAGATTCCGCTCTACATTCTTCACGTCTTTTTAACAAGTATATTTCTCCTGACTCGTTAGTTTTTGAAAATTCTTCAATTAATTTTTTAGTTCTATTTGAAAAATAAACAAATCCAAGTTTTCGACCTTTACCAATAGTTTTAATTTGATTACCTACAATATCTGAGAATTTAATATTCACTATTTCAATTCGGCGAAGTCCAGTATCAAAAGCGAGCGAAATTATCATTTTAGTTTGTAATCTTTTGCACCTATTAATCATGTCATCTATTTCTGAACTATTATAGAATTTACGATTAACAGGTTCGGGTTTTGGATTAACTATATACGGAAAGCGAATTTTAGTGCCGCCTTGTGTATTATGAACCCATTTAAGAAAAGCCATTATCTGAATTTTCTCAGACCTCAAAGCGTTTACTGATATTTTCGAAAAGCCCTTATCTCCAGAAAGACGACATCGCACCCATTCGTTAACTTCATTTTCCGTTATCTCTTTAATATCGTGAATGTTCATTTTTTCAATAAAACTCCAACAATACGAACGTTTACTTTTAATAGTTGCTTCGGTAAAATTAGCAACAAATTGACACCATTCAATGTATTGATAAACTTGTTTTTCGGCAGGTGAATAATCTTCGAACATAAATCTCCTTTATATAAAAAATAAATAAATTAAATCAACATTTATATAAACCATTTCGGCTTATTTTTTTATTAAAATTTTATGAAATCATCTCATCGCAGACTCCATTTCTGAAATAACACAAGCATTTTATTTGACATTGTAATTTGAATATTTTTTACTATTTTACAATAAAAAGATAATATGTTGTAATATTTTCAACAAAGCGCAAGAAAGAAAGGGTTAGAAACCCAAATTTCAATAAAAAATAAATTTAAATTACAATAGTGAGCTATGAGCTAATTTAGCATTTTTAAGCTCCAGATATCTTTCACGTAAAGAAATATTCGCACCTTTCTGAGATTTACTAATTCGAGCTAGCTGTTTCTTCTCAAAACGAATTTTTGCAAGCAAAGATTTAGCACGATTAATAATACTACGTAAAATTTCAAGTGATTTATTTATATTTTTAGAACTCCAAATATGAGCAAAATATTTACTTGCGCCGTTTTTAATTTTCTTGGCAAGTTCAATACTTTTTGCAAATTCCTCAGGGAATCGTTTTTGTCTATTCCGAAACATCGGCAAATAGCGTTCGTCATCAATAAATTGACACGCTTCGCCAAGCCGTTCTTTCATTGTATTTTTCCTTTTTTCATCAAGTTTAAAAATCATAGATATCTCCATTTTATTATTGAGACAAAACAAAAAGCCCCAATATTAAACTAATAAAATTGAGACTTTTGTTGGGGTTTTTATGATTTTTCAAAATTAAATCCTTCTCATTATAACAAACAACTTTAATTTTGTCAATATCTAGCTTTCCAAAAATTGCTAAAAGTAGCAAAAAATAGTATAATAAAGTTACGAACCATTTGCGGATACTGATAATTCAGTGTCCGCTTTTTTGGTGGGAAAAAATAAATTTAACTGGAGATTCTATGATAAAAAATATCCCAATAACAGAACTAGAAAACATCGCAACAACAAGAATATTAAGCACAAGAGCGATTGGAGCTGAAATTTTTGAGCGAGAAAAACTTATTAAACAAGCGCTATTTGCAGCAAATGATATTTTAAAGGAATGTGGATTAAATTCTGAGCTTTGGTTTCGTGAGCGGAGGAATAAGGTTTTTCTATTTAATGAAGCGAACCGTCGGATTTTAGCTGAACTTCAAATTGATGGTGAATATTCCTCGAAGAACAGCATAATTCGGAAGCCGAAAATTATTCTTCTTGGAAGGAGAGGTTTTTTGAAAGAAAAAACAATCGGCGATTTAATTGCTAACAATCTTCATTATGAACGTTCAACCAATAGAAGTAGGAGAAAGATTGAAAAATAATTAGAAGGAGGAAATACGTGGCAACAACCAAAAAGAAAACTGAGCCAAAAAAAGATTATGTTGTCGGTAGAGGAAAACCGCCGCTGAACCGCAGATTCGGACAGCCAGAAGGAAATATTCCGAATAATCGTGGAAGATGGAAACCAGAAGATAGCATTTCTTATCAATATCACTATTTTTTGAGTTTAACCGTGAAGGAATTTAACCAATGGGCGATTGACCACCCAGATGATCAGCGAACTATGGCTCAAGAAGTAGCGTTTAGGCGAGTCTATGATGCGAGAAATAGTGAAAAGGCTGGACTCTACAACACGATTGAAATTACAGACCGAACCGAGGGAAAGGCAAAACAAGGAATTCAAATGGAAGTGGAACAAAAAACAAATCCACGACCATTCGAAGGTTTAACTGCAGCAGAAATTCGAAAGGCATTAAAAAATGAACAAAGCACTACTCGAAAATCCAGAAGTTCAAAGAGAGCTTAAGCTTGAGCTTGCGAGAATTGATTTATTTGAATTTTGCAAATTAATGCACCCGAATTTTTACAAGGAAGAACGCAAATACCTGAAAGATTTTTGTAAACAGATTCAAGAATTTATTGAAAGCGACGAGCAAACACTTGTAATCAATGCACCGCCACGACACGGAAAATCATTGACTGCTCAAAACTTAACTGCTTGGCTATTTGGAAAGAATCCAAAAGCGAAAGTTATGACAGGATCATATAATGATACGGTTTCTGGAATTTTTGCAAGGAACGTTCGAAATATGATTCAGACTGAAAAAGCTGGTTCGAATATTATTTATTCTGATATCTTCCCAGAAACTCGCGTAAAGTATGGCGAGGCGGCCGCTTCAATGTGGAGCTTGGAAGGATCGAGTGAGCCAAACTATCTCGCTACCAGTCCAAAAGGAACAGCGACAGGATTCGGTGCGAATTTTCTCATTATCGATGACGTTATTAAAAGCTCGCAGGAAGCCTACAATGAACGTGTGCTCGATGAACATTGGGATTGGTTCAATAACACGATGTTCTCACGTGTTGAAGGCAATGACTGGAAAATAATCCTTGTGATGACACGCTGGGCGACTGGTGACCTTGCTGGGCGATTTATCGAAGAGTTTAGGCCACGAGTGATTGAATATCGCGCCGTAACAAAAACTCCAAAAGGTAAACCGAAAATGCTGTGCGATGATATTCTGAACTACGAGACTTTTAAGAAAAAGACTCGAGCGATGAATATGGATATTGTGGAGGCAAACTACAATCAAAAACCAATCGATGTTGCAGGGCGATTATTTAAACCATTTATGGAGTGGGATGAACTGCCTGAGGGAATTGTCGAAAATATTACCGACACGGCCGATAAAGGTGCTGACTTCCTTGCAAGTGCGAATTACATTAAGCACGGTCAAGATGTTTATATAACTGACATAACATATACTGATAAACCGATGGAATTCACTGAAAAGGCCGTTGCTGAAATGTTGGACTCCGGTGATGTGAGCGTTGCTAGGATTGAAAGCAACAACGGCGGTCGCGGTTTTGCGCGTAATGTGAAAAGGATTCTGGAAGAAAATGGAAATTCGAAAGTGGTTATTGAAACGCCAACGCAAACTAAGAACAAGGAAAGCCGCATTCTATCATCGAGTGCGTGGCTACAAAACCATTTATTTATGCCGCCGAATTGGCAGAAGAAATGGCCAGAAGCTGCTAATGAAGTTCTGAAATACCAACGCAAAGGTAAAAATGCCCACGATGACATGTGTGATATTTTGGCCGGAATCTTCGAGCAATGCACCGCTAGAGCCGAGCCGATCATTATTACAAATTCAAATCGAGGCTCAACAAGCACAAACTCACTAATTTTCTAAGATCAAAAGGAGGAAATATGGAAAAATTTTATTGCTTACCCCAAAAAACAGAAATAACAGGAAAATTGATAAAAAACCTAATCGAAAGCGACAAACGCAAGCAAGACCGAGCTAAATTTAAGATTCTTGCTGATTATTACGCAAATAAACCTGTAACATTACGTGAAGCGCCGAATAAACTTCTCGCAATCACTAATTTTGCACGATATATTACTAAAATCAATGTTGGCTATTTGCTCGGATCACCAGTTAATTATCTTTCGAGCGAAGACATAGACATTGAGAACTTGAATAATTCATATCGCAAACAAGCGATTTCAAATCTTGATGTCGAACTCGCAACGCATGCCAGCATTTATGGCGTGGCTTATGAGCGAATTTACGCTAACGAAGAATCAGAAGTTCGAAGTGTGAAAATTGACCCACGAAATATAATTTTAGTTCACGACACGACAGTCGAACATAAAAAGATGTTCGCTATAGTTTATGAAGAAATTATCAATGCGCACGGAAAAATCGAAAGAGATTCATACCAAATTACAATCTTAACGCCAGAATACACACAAGAAGGAACTTTGAAAGGCGGAACGCTTATTCTTGAAAGCGACCCAGAAACGAGTGAAGACATTAAAACAGAGCATAGATTTGGCGAAGTGCCAATTGTTGAATATTTAAACGGTTCAGACCGAATGGGTGATTCAGAACCGGTATTGCCATTGATTGATGCTTATAATATTCTTCAATCTGACCGCGTAATTGACCGTGAACGACTGGTTGATGCAATACTTGCGTTTTATGGCACACATTTCACCCCAGAGCAACAAGCAATGCTAAAAGACAGCCGAATTGTTGCAAACGTTCCACAAGACGCCAAAATTGAGTATATCGTGAAATCTATTGATGAGGCTGATGCTGACGTTCTTCGAAAAACTATTGCAGCTGATATTCATAAAATTTCAATGACACCGGATATGAGTGATGAAAACTTTGCCGGCAATTCGAGCGGTGTGGCGATTCTCTATAAGCTCCTTGACTTCGAACAACATATCAAAGATAAAGAGCGATATTTTGAGCGAAGTTTGCTCGAACGATTCCGAATTTACAATTCCTTCCTTGTAAAGGGCTCAAAGATGGCTAAAATTTCAACCGAAGATATTGATGTAGTCTTCAAACGAGCTCTGCCACAAAATGACCTTGAAACCAGCCAAATTATCAACAACCTTAACGGACTTGTGGATCGCGAAACGCTTGTCAGTCAGCTTTCATTTGTGCGAGACGCTAAAGAAACAGTGAATCTTGCGCTGAATGAGAAAAATGAAGCAGACAACGCAATGAATAATACTGAAATCGCAGATCAGAATGAGATAAACGATGCCAAAGAATAAAAAACCAGAAGATCCAATAATCCCCGAGTTAACAAGCTCGGGGTATAGGGCTTTTTTTGATAATTTTGATGATAGTTGGCAGTTTGAGAAGAATTATCCATTGAGTGATAAGGAGAGCTCTATTGTAGAGTTTATTCGCGGAGAATTAGGGGATAATGCTCAAATTTACGCCGTCCGCCGAGTAGAGAAGCCAGATGGCGTAAAGATGCCAGACTTAATCGTGAATGGTCAAAAAGTGGAGATTAAGCAAGTTTCAAGTGCTCGTTCAGTAGAAAATCAGACAAAAAAAGCGCTCCAGCAAGGAACACACTCGGTTATTTATGAAATTGTTTCGGATTCTGAGGAGAAAACTATATTTCTCAGGAATGAAATTAAGAAAAGAGTATCTCAGTTTGGTATTAAAAATTTTATTTCTATACAAGAAAAGAACACCGCCGCCTCTTATGCAAGACACGACAGTGTTCTTTATGATTTAATATTACCACAAAACAAAGAAAAAATCAAGACTAACACGATAAATTATTGGCAAAACCGCGCCGCCGCCCGTTTCGAAAACCAAGAACAGCAATCTTTGAGCTATATTCACCGGATAAAAAACGCTTACACTGATGCTGAAATTCGAACGATTCGCGAAATTAAGAAATTATATGCTAACTATTACCGCAATGATAAAACTTTCGACAAATTCGCTTTGCAAGGTATTGAGCCAAGCGGAAATATAGCAAGGTTTAAAGCTGAAATGGAGAGATTAGGATTAAACCAATATTTGCCGGAGAATTACGATTTCAGAATGACAAGATTAGAAATGCTCAATAACCAGATTTGGGCAGAACTAAAAAAGGCTGGAATTGAACAAAATAATCTTACAGCTAATTCGGTTATAAACACAATTAATAATTCGTATAATCAAGCAATCTTTGACACCGAAAAACAGTTTGGCTCACTTTTAACCTTTTCAAAATTAGATTCACGAACTGTGCAGGAAATTTTGAACTATAAAATCGAAGGAAAGCATTTTTCGAACCGTATCTGGGCAAATACCGACATTTTGGCTGAACAAGTCAATTCGAAAATTGCCACAGCCGTAGCAATTGGGCAAAGTCCTGAAAAAACGATTCGTGAAGTTCGTGAACGCTTTGATGTTGGGCGATTTTACGCTGAACGACTCGTTCGCACCGAATCTGCTTTTTACCATAACTCGGCAGAATTGCGAGCTTATCAAGAGCTAGGAGTTGAAAAATACCGTATTATTGCAACACTGGACGGCCGCACTAGCGATATCTGCCAACATAAAGACCATAAAGTTTTTAAAATCAGTGAAGCTAAACAAGGCGTGAATTTTCCGCCATTTCATCCACTTTGCCGAACAACGACAGCCGCATATTTTGGTGAAGAATTTGAGCCAGAAACTCGAATTGCCAGAAACCCAAAAACGGGCGAGAATTACGAGACACCAAATATGAGCTATGAAAAATGGGCAAAAGTTAGTGGAATTTCGAAAGCCGAACCAGTTTCAACGCCGAGTATTTCGCCGGCAGATGATAAGATTGAAGTTAAAATTAAAAAACCACCAACTAAAAAAGTTAATAATTCTGATATTAAGAGCTTAAAACTTGAAGATTCGCTTGCTCAAGCACTAAAAACTGACGATATTAGAGAGAAAGTCGTCGGAAAACTAAACGCAATGCCAGAAACTCATCGTTCTATTTGGGCTAAATTTTCGAGTGAGTTATCTTTTAAAGATTCACCGCTTGGGAATGATAACTTTAGCGTGCTTGGAAATAAGGTAAGTGTTCGTATAGCTGGTATATTTGATGGTTCAACTGGAAATCGAAAAGATATAAGAAAACCATTTGAGGTTTTTCTACACGAATATGGTCACGGTTTCGATCATCGAGCAGGGCGTGGCTCATTTTATGGAGCTACTGGTAAGTTTGAACTTTCTAACGGTAAAACTCTTGGTGAAACCGTTTTTGATGAAGCAAATAGGTATCTAAAAACTAAAGAAGGAAGAAATTTGGCCTATAGACGACACAATTTGTCTGTTGAGCTTAAAAATGAACTTGAAAATGGTTATTCAAAAAATGATTTAGCAAGTATTTTTGATTTATATGGTGGTGCTGCGTTTAGTAACGGGTTAAGAGTCTTCGGAATGGGTCACGAACAGAAATATTGGGATGGCAGAAAAACGATAAGAGGTGTAAAATTAAGTAAGGAGCAAATTGAAAATCATAAAAAGCGTTTTCTCGGTTCAGAAGCTTTTGCTGAAATGTTTTCGGCAACTGCTCGAGACGATAAAAAGGAAATCGAGCTTTATGAGAAATATCTACCCGAAAGCTTCAATATGTTTAATGAATTACTAGAAAGGATCTCAAAATTATAATGAAAACAAAATATGAATTTACCCACGAAGACACAGTTGGAGTTTATGGTTTGTGGTATAGCGACGAAGTCTTAGATGAATATGCGCGAAAATTTAAAATATTTGACGATCTCGGAGAGCCTGCTTTTCTGGTGATTGGTGGAGATGAGCAACACATCAAAGATTGCGTTGAGGCTGCTCGGAAATCAATAGAGAACGGCAAACCATTTTTCTATAACGCCCCAGAATATATTCAAAAACGAATGATCGAAGAGCGAGAAAATCTTGAAAACAATGTCCGTTATTAAAAATATTGCATAAGAATAAACATTATGCTATAATATTATCAGAACCATTTGCGACTTTTAGCATAAAGCTGAGAGTCGTTTTTCTTTTTGTGAAAAACACAGCAAGCCTAAGCCAAAAGTCGTGCTTGGGGCGGAATATCAAGCTGAGAAGCGTAAAATCGAAAGGAGAATATGGAAAACAATCCTGATTCAACAAAACCTGCTGGCGAAAACGGTATGAACCAGAATCAACAGGGTGATGAACCGAAAACTTTCACGCAAGATGAAGTGAATGAAATCATGTCGAAGCGCTTGAACGAAAAAAGTGCTAAAGATGAGGCTAAATTCGAAAAGCGGCTTGCCGAAGCCCAGAAAGAATGGGAACGAAAGGCAAAGCTTAGCGATGAAGAGCGTGCTGCGGAAGCTCAAAAGGCGAAAATCAGTGAGCTCGAAGAACGCGAAAGAAAAATCACAATGCGAGAGCGCAGGACTGAAGCCGCTGAAAAACTTGCTGCGAAAGAAATTCCATCAGAATTTGTGAATTATGTTGTCGATGCCGACGCAGAAAAAATGAATTCGAACATCGAAGGACTTTCGAAAGTTTGGAATTCCGCTCTTGAAAAAGGCGTGAAAGCTAAACTTGCTGGAAAAACTCCCGAAGATGTTGGTGGAAATAATTCACAAGGAGCGACATCAAATTACTCACAAAGTAATGGTGTAAGTTCGTTCTAATCAGACTCAAGAAAAGAAAGGGATCTTATGGCAGTAGATGCACATAATATCTATTCCGACAATGCCACAACAAAGGCAAAATTGGCTGAAATTAAAGGCCAAATCATCGAAGCTGTTATAAAAGGAACAGTTTCAACTAAAATTAAAAATACTTTTGGAATTGGAAACCCAAGCGCTGGATCAGTAACTTACGACCGCTTGAAAAACGCTGTTTCGAAAGAATACGGCACAGCACGGGGCGCAGGAAAAGGTGAACCAGTTCGCAACACTGGACGCGTTATTAATAATATTGATGACCGCCAAGAAATTGTTGAGGAATATGACAATACTGATATTAAACAGTTTGGTATTGCTGACCTTATTACACGTCGAAAGAACTCGCAAGCAAGCTCATTAGCTCGCTATCTTGATACAGCATTCTTTGCTGAAGCTGTTAAATCAGGAACAGAGATTCAGAGTTTGACTTCAGCAACACCAATCGAGGAAGTGCTCGAAAAAGTTATTCAAACAGTTGAAACTGTAAAGAACGACTGGGTTGATGGTGTAGATCGAAGCGAAATTGTTTTGACAGTAACACCAGCCATTTATGGTAAACTTGCAAACTACCTAAACAAGGTTAAAAACGAGATTACTGGCGAAGTTGATGTTTTGTTTAACGGTCAGGTTCGAATTTTCTCAAACCACCGCCAAACAAAAGCAATCATTGCAATGCACGAAGGAGCAATTGCTCAAGATGTGAATGTGTTTGATTTTGACCCACAAAAAGTGCCATTTTCAAACTCGGTTGAAGCTTCACTCTTCTTCGCTCAAGGGACAAAGGCTGTTGAGCCAGATCTCGTATTCTACGCTGATTTAGCTTAATATTAACCTTAAAAAGGAGGAAAAATGGAATATTTTCTCGTTAAATCAACAGGCCTTGTCGTTGGCGTGCCAGAATCAGTAAAGGTTGGTTCTGGCGAGGAAGCGTCAGGTATAGTTGAACAATATCAGGCTCGCCCAGAGGATTACACGCCATGCGATGAAAGCGGAAAACCTCTTGATGTAGTAGAAAAGCCTAAAAAGACCGAAAAAGTTGAGGAATAATAAAATGCCACAGGAAGAATTCGAAGTAGAAGTTATAGCTAAAGCGAAAGAAATTGCTAATTTTGAAGATGAAAAGTTATTAAAGTTTGCCGTCGGCGAAATTTGTGACCGTGTCTCATTATATTTAAATCTTCCAGAAAAAGCTAATTTCGATCGTCGATTAGTTAGGATTCTCGCGAATATGACCTGTGGCAATTTTATTAAATTCGAAAGTGCTGCGAATCGAACCGCCGAACGAGCAATCTCAAGCCTGAGCGATAATGGTCAGAGTATCAGTTATCAGAACGCTGCGCAAAGCTATTTTGTAACGGCTAAAGATAGTGAAATTTTCGATGGCTATGTTGAGATTCTAAAGCCGTATCGGAGGCTAAATGTTGTTTCCAGATAGCGCTAAAAAGGCGATCAAAAGCACATTTTACGACAAAACAGTTGAGGTTTTCGAAGTTCGTAAAGATTATGACGAAGAAGGCGGATTGGTTGAATCTACCTCGAAAAAAAGCGAATTCAAGGCGAATGTGAATTATTCGGAGCTCGGCAAAGTTTTCGAGGAGTTAGGTGCGAAATTGAACGCCAGTGTTGCAATTACGGCTGAGACTTCTGTAAAAATTGAAATTGGCGATAAAATGCGAATTGATGGGCGAGATTATGAAACAGTCGAAGTTAAACGATTCGATTCACACACCTTGATTTTAGGAAAAATCCTATGAGAGTTTCGGTTTCAACTTCAATAGCTAATAGTAGAAACCTCAATTCGATCAACGATGCTTTAATTAGTGGAGTTTCGAAAGCAGCAATGCTGGTTCAAGGCTCAGCTAAAAACAAAGCTCCTGTCGATAGTGGAGCACTTCGGCAATCGATTCGAGCTGATAAGGCTAAAGTTCAAGGAGAAAATGTGACTGCTACGGTTTCTACTAGTCTTGAATATGCGCCTTATGTTGAGTTTGGAACTGGATCGAGAGGACAGTCCACAAACACTAATACAGAAGTTGAAGTTAGCTATCGGTCGGACTGGCGTGGAAATAAGGCTCAGCCGTTTCTATGGCCGGCATTGAGGGAAAACCGAAACAATTCAATCAAAATAATCAGAGAAGAAGTTAGGAAGGCGGTGAAATAATGTTTCTACCAAAACAAGAAATTTTCGAAAAGCTTAAAGAAACTGGTGTTGCTGTTTCATTGAGTGGACAAAATATTTTCAAGAAACTTCCAGCCTTAACTTTTCGGATTGATGATAACTCGCCACAATATGGGCTGAAAGGTGAAATTTCTGCTCAAGAAATAATCGCAACGGTTGATATCTGGGCGAGCAGTTCGAAGGAAGCCTCAAAACTTCTTTCGGAGATCGAAAAGAAAATGCGTGAGATTGGTTATTATCTTGAATTCTCAAGTGATGTTCCAAATCCAGACTCAAGTATTTTTCATATAAATAACAGATTTAATAGTAAAAAATAAGGAGATTATATGGCTGATAGGAAAAATGCCACTCGTTCAATTGGTGCAGAGCTTGTCGTTATGGCAAAAGCTGGTGCTACAGTAGACATTAATTTTGGTGGCTTGACCAGCATTGGCGAACTTAGTGCTGAACGTGAGAAAATCGATGTTTCAACACTTGCTGATATTTCTGGAAAACGCTATATTCCAGGAGCGGTTGAAGTTGGCGATCTCGATATTGAAGGAAATATTGAAGACTATGCTGATGTCGAGAAAGTAATGACGTTGTTTGAAGCTGGTGAAGTTCGAAAATTCGAAATTCGCACAACAGAAGATGGCGGTGCAGTTTACAAATTCGATGCTTCTCTAACAAAATTCGCTGTTGGTGAACGAACTGTCGACGGATTTAACACATATTCTGCAACACTTTCAATTAATGGAATGTTCACTCGAGTGAAAAAATCCTAAACTATGGGGGCGTTGAAATCCGCCCCACTTTGAAATTATTAAATTAAACAAGGAGACCCTATGAATAATCTTGAATTTAAAGCGAAAAATATTATAAAAATGGAAAGAGAAACCGGCTTGAATTTTCTGGAAATATTGGACAATTTTGCAGGTTTTTCCAACCTTGCCGATATTATGATAGCAGGTGGAATGACTGAAGATGAAGCCGCTGATGCTTTAGATAAATACGGTTTTGAAGAAGTTATTTTGAAAATTATGGAAAGATTGAGTGAATGCGGTTTTTTACCTCAGAGCGCTCGAATCTCTCTGAAGGAGTCTCGCAAACGGATGGAAGAACACTTCAAAGAAATCGAAGAAAAAATTTCAGCCAAAGCTGGCGAGATAACGAATCAAGAGCCTTCGAAATAGGGTTAAAAATTGACGAATATTGGAATCTAAGCCCCGCCGAGTTTCGAAACTGCGTTGCGGGGTTTAATTCTAAACAAAAAGCTGAAATTGAACGAGCAGATGCATTGAACCACATCCTTGGGCGATATATTAGTTTTGCCGTCAATGATCCGAAACATTATCCGCGTAAGCCAATTGTGGCAAAAAACGCGCATAGAACGAAAAAAATGATACCCGTGACAATTGAGGCATTAGATCAATATGCGCGGCTATATGGAGGTTTATGAGTAAAACCACAATCGATGAACTGCAGGTTTTAATTTCAGCCAACAGTTCAAAATTCCAAAGCGAAATTGCAAAAGTGCGTGAGAATCTCGCACAAGTTAGTCAATCTGCAAGAGGCTCAGGAGAATCAATTACTGGTGGGTTTCTAAAAGCACAATTAGCGCTCGGAGCTTTAAGGGGTGCTTTTAGTGCTGTTGTTGGAGTTGCAAAAGCAGCAACTCGTGAATTTGGTTCATTAGAACAAAACCTTGGCGGTGCTGAGGCTGTTTTTGGTCAATTCTCAGATGCTGTAAAACAAAAATCGAAAGAGTCCGCTCAAACAATGGGAACTTCAATGTCGCAATATTTAGCAGCGGCGAATAAAATGGGATCATTGTTTCAGGGTGCAGGCTATGATATCCAAAAATCAATGATAATGACCACAAAAGCAATGCAACGTGCAGCTGATGTTGCAAGCGTGATGGGAATTAGTCAAGAAGCAGCACTTGAAAGCGTAGCCGGAATGGCTAAAGGTAACTTCACGATGATGGACAACCTCGGTGTTGCTATGAACGATACGGCGTTATCTGCTTATATGCTTGAAAAAGGTATTCAAGGCAACATTGAGAAAATGACAACCGGCGAAAAAGTTGGTATTGCCTACCAAATGTTTATGGACAGAACAGGAAAGTATGCTGGTAATTTTGCACGCGAATCAATGACACTTGAAGGTGCACTGGCGATCTTGCGCGCAGAGCTTTCGAATGTTGCTGCGACTCTTGGTTCAGCCTTCGCACCTGTTGTTTTGAGTGTCTCAAACTTTGTGTCTAGCGTTTTGATACCAGCAATTAACGCTGCAATTCCGTATATTGTTGGCTTTATGAAAGTTATCGGCACAATGGTGAATTATGTTATTTCGGCGATCTCTTCGCTGTTTGGCGTAACTAAAAAAGCAGGCGGAGCACTCGGCTTTGGTGGAGTTTCGAAAGCAGCAGATTCTGCTTCAAAAGGAATGAATAACCTCGGTAAATCTGCAGGCGGTTCAGGTGGAGCTGGCGGAATGAATAAAGCTGCAGGTTCAGCTAAAAAATTAAAAAAAGAATTGCTTGGTCTTGCTAAATTTGATGAAATGAATGTGCTAAAAACACCTGAAGATACAGGCTCTGGCGGTGGCGGCGGTGGAGCTGGTTCTGGCGGTGGCGGTGGTGTTGATTTTGACATGCCAGAAATCCAAACAGGCGGATTTAAAAACGCATTTGATGATATTGGATTAAAAGCTGAAGAAATTGCAAATAAGATTAAAGGCTTTTTCTCAGACATGTTTGATTTCAAGAAAATCGGTTCGGCTTTTAAACGATTTTGGGATGATATTAAGGCAACCGCAAAACCAGTTTTTGAGGTTATTGGCGATGCTTGGGAGCGATATCTAAAACCAATTATTAGTTGGGCTGGAAATGAGCTCTTGCCTGCTTTTTTGAATGCTGTGGGTGGAGCGGCGCGATTCCTTGGTGAAATGTTTAAATCTGCTTACAACTTCTCGCGACCCTTCATTGACGCTTTTATTGCACCCCTCGTTGGTTTTATCGGATCAGGAATTGTGAAATTTCTAAATGGAATTGGTGATGCTTTTCGAGCAATGTCGAAAGATAAAGGATTGGTCGATTTCCTAACTCAAATTACTATTACAATTGGTGGAATGACTGTAGCAATTAAAGCTGCCGAAGCAATTTCAGCATTTAATGCAGGCGTCAAAACGATGCAAGCCCTAGCGCTTTCAAGTCCTCAAGCAATGGCTTCTATGGTCTCGAGCCTCGGTTCAGTAAAAAGTGCATTTGTGCTTGCTGGTGGAGGAATTGCGGGTATAAAAGCATCGGTTATTGCACTCGGTGCAAGTATTAAAACTTCGGTAATTGGCGCTTTCAATACAGTAATGGCTCATCCATTAATTTTAGCAATAGCTGGTATTGCGGCAGGATTTGCATTCTTAGGTGGTTCGATAAAATCAGCCTTCGAACAAGGAAATCCTGCAATGTGGGAGAGTGAAGCTCGAGCTAAAGCACTCAAGAAGGCTCAAGAAGATCTGCAAAAAGCAGTTGATGGTGTTAAAACGGCAGAAGAAAATCTTAAAAATGCAAGAAATTCTGAGACTGATGCGAATTTGCAAAGAATCGAGGCAGTAAAGGCTCAAAAGAGAGCGATGGAAGAATTGGCGATAGCGCAGCAACAAACTGGAATAAGTTTTGAAAGTGTTAAATCGCAAATTGAATCTGGAACGCTTGCTTTCGAAAACTTAACTCCACAGCAACAAGCGGTTTACGAAAAAGGTTTGCTGCTTGAACAAGCTAACCAAAAAGTTCAAACTTCACAGGATAATATGAACAAGGCGATCCAAGACACGAAATCTAAAACTGAAGAGCTTAAAAAAGCAAAAGATGAGGAATTGGCGCAAAGACTAGCTGATGCGACTTCGCAGGCAGTGATCCAAGGGAAATATAAAAATTCGAAAGATGCAATCGATGCATTAAAGAGCGGCGTTTTGCAATACAAAGATGAAAACGGCAATATGGTGAAAGTCAGTGAAGAAGATATTTCACGACTTGAAAATACTACAAAAACAAAGTCTCAAGATATTGTAAAAACTTATCGCGATTCAAAAAGCGGAGCCGATCAAGGGTTCTTCGGGCCGATGGGAAAAAGTCTTGCAACTGCTGGTGACCAACTTGGGAAATTTGCAGGCTGGGCTGGTGAAAAATTTGGTGAGTTTATCAGCTGGGCAAAAAAAGCAGGCTCGGACGCTTGGAATGGAATTACATCATTTTTTGGTGGAATTGGTCAGTGGTTTAGCGACCGCTGGGGTGATATTAAAAACGCATTTTCAAATGCTTGGCAAACTTTTTCAAATATCGGTAGAAATATTTGGGAAGGCTTAAAATCCGGAATCGGCAATATCGCCAACAATATGAGAAATATGTTTTCTGGGGCTGTGGAAGGTGTGAAAAAATTCCTTGGTATTCATTCGCCTTCAAGATTGTTTAAGAGTTATGGTGGATTTGTAAGCGAAGGATTCGCACTTGGAATCCAAAGCGAGATGAACACAGTTTCAAAAGCTTTCACTAAAATGACCAACTTCGAAATCCCAGAGTATACAGTGAAAACCAATTTTGACGTAGATACTCCAGATTATGGCGTTGATCAAACCGTAAAAGCTCATCTTGATTACCAAAGTAAACTCGATAGAGAACGCGAGACTGCGATGGATAAGATCGAAGAAGCGATTCGCAACCAAAAACAGCAAATCACGGTTAAGGTTGGCGAGGACACGCTGGTTAATAAAATTATTGATGGTGTCAATGCGAAAAGTTTCCTTGAAAATAGAACGGTGTTTGATATCTAAAGAGAAAAAGGGGCGAATGCCTCTTTTTTGCTTGATTTTGATAGGCTTTTGGTTGTATAATAAAATTGTTCAGACAAAAAAATACGGAAAGCTTTTAAATTGAGCTGATGTTTTTGCTTATTTTGAAGCTTTCGTATTTGTCTGAACAACAATACTACTTTAAACATCGGCTCAATTTATTTAGTCGAGGATTGGAAAAAAATGAATCAGAAAAAAACGAGATTGAATTCGGATAAAAAAGCTATATTATATACGATTATATCTGTTTTTATACTGTTTTTTATTATTATAGTCTGGGCAGGTTCATCGGCCAAAAAGGGAAATAAAGAGATAAGCAACGAGGTCTCAAAACAGAAAATATCTGTTAATATAAAGAAAGACCAAACTCTTGAAACTGGTAAAAATAGTTATAAGATCAAAATCTCAGGATTTAAAAATGTTGCAAAAATGAGCATTAGAATCAACTGTGAAAATACGGTCAGCCATAAAGACCCATTGAGCAAATGTAATAAGACTATAGAAAAAGAAACTCAAGGAAAAGAGTCGTTGGAGGATTTTGTAACGTTTAATATTTCAGATTTTTCACAACAGGAAAATAATAAAATTGAAGTATCAGCTACGAATCAAAATCTAGGCGCAGAAAGTGTCGATAAAATCATTGCAATAAATGGTGAGCCTTATTATTATGGTAAAGCTGAAATATCTTTTTCTAAGGAAGAACCCAATAATAACTTATATTTAACTACTGCAAGATATGAAAAAATAGCCATTGGTGCGAATATAGACAACCTATCTAATATATATGATATTAAGAAAGCTTGTGAAAAATATAGTGATTCTGATAGTGCTATTGGTAAGAGCCAAATGTATCGCTGTAAATATGAAGGTAAATACGCACATTTTCATTTTATAAACGGATCACTAAGCTCTAAAGATGTATTAAATTATTAATTAATTTAAACTTATTTTTTGCCAAAAAGACTAAAGTTTGGTATAATAAAATTAGAAGAACCATTTGCGATTCACCCCTCAGGGTGGGTCGCTTTTTTATGTCCAAACGAAAGGGGAATTTCGAAAATGCAAATAAATGGTGAATTACTTAAAATCAATGGTCAGGTTTTTTCGAATTTGAAAAGTTATCAGCTCCAGAGAAATAAGCTCTGGCTAAATTCAGACCGTAATATGGCCGGCGAAATTCGCGCGACAATGATTGGAATTTTCCCAAAAATTGAAGTTGAATTTGGCGGAATCTTAACTGTGGCAGAAATCCAAAAAATCGCACGCGTGGTTGATTTACCATTTTTCACAGTTGAATATTTCGACCCAAAATACAACGCGATGAAATCTGGTCAATTTTACGCTGGCGATTATAGTGTTCAGCTCAAAGATAAGAAACGTGGAATTTTCGATCCCTTTAAAGTGAGTTTAATTCCAGTTAGAAAAGAGGCGTAAATGCTTATTGTTAGTGAAAATTTCAAACAAGCAATCAAACAGCCAACGAGGGAAATTCGAACTGCGTTAGTCTTGGCAAATAATACAAAAATAACCAGTAATGATGAACTCGCCAGTTTTTCGATCGAACGAACAGGAGCGCCATTTTTAAGCTCAATGAGTGGATTTTCAGCCGTAATTTTGGGTGTTTCGAAGAATCTAATTAATCAGGTCGTTCAGGTTGAAATTGAAGTTAAAACTAATTTTCAAAACAATACTTTTGAGAAAATAAATCTTGGCAGTTTTCGAATTTCGGAAAGCTCAGTAAATCTTGAGAAAAATACCACAACAATTAAAGGTTTTGATTTTATAGCAGATCTTTCATCTAAGGAATATTCAGCTGGAAGTTTAAATTTTCCTGCTTCTTTGACAGACTTAGTAGTTCAAATTGCAAATAAGTTCAATCTTGAGTTCAAACGAGCGGATTTTGAAAGATTACCGAACGCGAATTTTACAATTTCAAAAGATTTGTGGGAAAAAATCAATAAAACCACTTTTCGAAGTATTCTTGATGAGGTTTGTGGAGCGACTGCAACAACTGCGATCGTTCGAAATTCTGCTTTAAGATTTGAACCAATTAAGCGTGTAAAAATTGACCGAATAACTTATTCTGAATTAAAAAGTTTAAAATTTAAGCCAAAAAATGTGCCAATAAATACATTAACGCTCGCAAGAACACCACAAGAAGACAATATTTTCGTAAAAGATAATGAAAAAGTTGCGCAACAGGGTGAAAGTGAGTTTAAACTTGCGAACAATGAAATTTTAGACAAAAACCGAACTGAAGTTATTTCGCCAATTTTTGAGGCGGTAAAGGGATATGAAGCTCAGCCGTTCGAGGCGGAAACGATCGGTTTATTCTGGTTTGAAATTGGTGACCGAGTTGAGATTCAAAACGGCGACAACTTCACTGAAAGCGTGATTTCAGGCATTAAAATTGATATTAGCGGTTCGAGTATTAAAGAATCTTTGGTTGGTAAAGAATTAGAAAAAACTAAAACAGATTACAAACGAGCTGGTGGAATTGCTAGAACTATTTTTAATACTGAAATTGTCGTCGATAAACAAAAGCAAGAAATCGCAAGCGTCATTTCGCAAAAAGAGAAATTAGAGAGCGAAACATTTGAAAAGTTTTCGCGCCTCGATCAGACTTTAGCAGATTTTAACTATACAATATCGAAAACAGGTGGTTTAAATTTGCTTAAAAATTCTGCGTTCTACTCGTTTGATGAAAAGACTAACTCGCCTAATTTCTGGAATATTCGAACTATTCAAAATCTTACGATTGAGAATTCTGCTGAAGCTCGCAGTAAGGGAGCTATTTCAGGGCGAAAGATCACTATTCAAAACAACACTTTAACGCAAACAGTGGCAGTGGCTTCGAATTTTGCGAATGAAAAACAAAATTTCTACAGCTTTTCTTGTCGAATTAAAAAACCGGTTATTGGTTCGGGTAAAATTGAAATTTTAGATGGCGAAACAGTCGCTCGAACCTTTGAAATTACGGAAGGAACTAGCTTTGATTGGGTAGAAGTAAAAATTGAAGGAATGCTGCCACAGAATAATGCTCTAAGCCTAAAAATTATGGCCAATACAAATTCAACAATTGCTTTCGCGGATTTGAACTTAGTAAATAATAAAACTGCCAGCGTTTGGACACAAGCTCAGGGTGAAATTTCGAATGCAAATTTGCATATCGATGAACACGGTTTAATTATTAAAAGCTCGATTAACGAAGGTGATTATACTGCAATTACACCGCTCGAGTTTTCGGGATATTCAAAAATTGGACATAATATACAGCGCGTTTTTACTGTAAATAAAGATACGACCGAGGTTAAGAAATTTAAAGCCGAAGATGAAATCGATATGTCGCCGATTAAAATTGTCGCAATTAAAGATGGTGAAAAGACAGGCTGGGCGTTCGTTGCAAATTCGAAAGGAGAAAGATAATGAATGAGAGTTTTCGTGCTAATGGCGTGCGAATTGGTGGCACTAATGACAATCACGCTTTTGTCGATTTTCAATTAGCGCATCAAGATATTGCAGGTAATTTCAGCTTATTGAATTGGCAATTTCACGCACATTTCAATCGATCAGATTCGCAACTTGACGCCGGAATTGTTAACACAAATGTGGGACAAGTTTATAACAATGGCGGAAGAATTAAGCCGTATCAAGGAAATTTAAGCACTCGAAACCACTTTATCGCTAGTGGAACAGTTCGCGTCAATCACCGAGATGATGGAACAGCGGAGTTCCAGATTGGCATAGGATTAAGCTTTTACGGTGGTGGACGAAGCCAAGGAACTTCTCGAGTATATAATCTTCCAACAATTCCACGCCAGAGCAATCCAAGCTTTTCGAAAGGTCTTTACACTTTAGGCGAACCAATCCAGCTCAATATGAACCGAAAAGCTAACTTCACACATATCGGCTCGTTGCAAATTCCAGATCAAAATGAAATTGTTCGTTTTGAACACGCTCAAGGTGAATTCGTGTGGCAACCTAACGAAAGAGAAATAGATGAAATCTATAAACGAATGGCGAACACCACAAGAACAAGCCTTGGAGCAGACATCACAACTTGGAACGGTGGAACTCAAATTGGCGGATTAACTTACACTAACGTTGAAATTCAACTCGATTCAAGTAAAATTCAACCAGATTTTAACGATTTTGACTTTGCAGATTCTAATGCCAAAATTACCGAAATCACCGGAAATCCTAAAATATTCGTGCAGGGATTTTCGAAACCAAAAGCTTGGGTTTTGCCGAAAAATAAAATGGTTGCGAAAAAATATGCTAGCCCAGCAAGATATGTTTTTGCGGCAGATGGAGCAACAATTTCGGCAGATTATAGCGAAAACCAGCAGGTTCAAGCGATTTTCGAAAGAGCGATAAATTCAGCAGGTAGTTTAACAATTTCAGCTTCAGCAGTAGATTCGCGCGGGATTTCGAAAACCGTCAATAAAACAGCGGAAGTTTTGCCATATTCTGCGCCAGTTTTGAGCGTTTCAGCAAAACGGCAGAATAATTTCGATGAAACAGTGGAAATTGATATTTCCGGAACGGTCTCAACACTAAAAATTGGAAATTCGAACAAAAACCGCATTGTTTCACTCCAAATGCGGCACAGAGCAAGCGGTGGAAGTTGGGAGAACTGGAAAACGATTCAAGCAGTTCTTACAGAAGCGAATTTCTCAGCTCAAAGGCAATATCTAAGCTTAAATCGTGCTGGTAGTTTCGAGATTGAAGTAAAGGTAACAGACAGATTGAGCGAAACTTCAGCTATAGCGGAGATTTCACCAGGAAAACCGATTTTCTTTATTTCAAACAATACTGAAAAGGTAGGTGTGAATAAAGTTCCCGAATTCGGTGATTTAGATGTTTTAGGTGATATTTTCTCGCGAGGCAGAAAGGTTCTCACTGATAGTCAGGAAGACACAGATCACTGGGAAATGATAGATATGGGGTGGGGAGCAAGAGGTCTTTTCTACAAGAAAAATGGATTTTGTGGTTTTCGGCTTTCATTTACTGGAAATTATGGTAATGGTAGAATGCTCGAAAAACTTAAAGAAAAATACTGGCCTAAACACGAAACAGCTTTTGCTGGAATATGCATTAACAACAATAGACACTCTGGCGGTTTTATTCTTAAACTCGGCTTAAACGGTGAAATAGAGAAGCGCGGAACTGATAGTTATGAAGAATATCATGTGTCTGGGGTGTATTTAGCAAAAAATAATTTATAAAAAAGGAGAATAGAAAATGGCTATTGTAAAAATTATTACAGATGAACGAAATGCAATTATGACTTGGCACGAAATCGACCACTTCACCACAAATTTTAATGGAGCAGGAACAGTTGTAATTCGCAGTTTCGCCAACGGAAAAACTTACGCAGAAGAAACCAAAGCTCGCAAAGCAGGAGATAACACAAAAGACCTAAGCCTTAATACTTTCAGTGTTCAAATACCAGAAGGAACTGAAATTTCAAAGGAAGCAATTGAGAAAGAACTTCTTAAAAATGAATACTTTAGAGAAAAAAGTTCGAGACAAATCTGGGATTTTGAAGAAAATAAAGCAAAACAGGTGTAGAGAAAGGAGGAATATGGATGATAAATACATAAGTAAAGAAGTCTTCGAAGCGCGAATTGATGTTTTGGAAGAAAAAATCAACAGTTTGACGCAGATTGTAGAGCATACGAACGATCAGCTCGAGATTATCGCAGGGCTTTCAAAATCAGTCACTGAGCATCAAAAAGATATCGAAAGTGTTCGTCGTGAAGCTGAACGCAACAAAGAACGTCTTCGGCGTCTTGAAGAAAACCAAAGTAAGATTGTTTGGGCTGTAGGCGTGGCAATCTTAGGCGCATTAGTGCAATTTGTCTTGAATGGCGGATTAATTAAAAAATAAGGAGAAAATAATGTCAAAATATATTCAAAAAACAACTCCGAACCTTGATATTAGAGCAAGTCGAGGCTGGTGCTTGCAATACGCAGATGACGCAGTTAATGCACCAGTTCGTAGAGATTCAGCAGGGTTGGAATACCTAGCCCAAAGGGCAGCAGGAAATATTCACGAAGAAGAACCTCCTGTAGGGCTTTGGGTTCCAGTCTTCTTTGATATAACTAGCGGAGAATATGACCCCTACGAACACGTAGGTTGGGCGTTTAAGCACGGAGATGGAAGGATCGAGATTCATGACAGCGAAGTTCACAGTGGAGCGAGAGGAATTTATAATTCAATTGCTGAAATCTGTCAGTGGTTCAGTATATACGGACTTCGATATCTTGGTTGGAGCGAGCGAATCGGTGGAGTTCAAATTGTTGAAAAAAGTGATAATGTTCGTGTAGTAAATTCAGGTGTTGGCGTAAATGTTCGATACGAACCTACAACTCAATCTGGAGTCTTCGCAACGTATCCAGATGGTTCAGACATTGAAATGGCTGGTTGGGTATATGGTGAAAATGTAAATGGCGAAGATCGTTGGTTTAAATCTCAGCGTTCAGGTGTTTATCTTCATTTCTCAGCCTTCGATGAAAAAGAGGGTTCGTTACCAAATCTTGGAGATTTTCGAAAGGTAGAGCAACCTGAAAGTAAAGCAGTAGTTCCAGAAAATAAAGCTCCAGAATTTATTAACTTCGAAAAAGAGTTCGACTTTGTAGATGAAGTAATTCCAGCTCATGTATCAAATCAGTTCTATGGGCGAAAAAATCTCAAAGATGACAATGGCAAATACTTTGGTAATATCCCGCAAGATTATGAAATCCAGAAAAAGTTTGTAGATGAATTACAGCGAGATTCGCAACCAATTCGTGAAATTACAGTTCATAACACAGCAAATGATTCAATTGAGGCGACAACAAATGAATTTAGGCGCAAGGAAAGCTTTAAATCTGCTCATCTTGTAGTTTCGAATGAGAAAATTGTTCAAGTTGTGCCAAAAGGAAATACGGCTTTTACAAACGGTAATCACGAAAGCAATATTGAAAGCTTTACAATTGAATTTCTTGACAATGTGACTGATGAGCGTTATGTTGAAGTTCTAAAGAAAGTTTCGCAAGCACTTGGCGTGGATAAAATCGGAAAACACCGCGATCATTCTTCAACGGCTTGCCCAGCGCAACTTTCGGATGAAAGATTTGGCAAAATTTTAGCGAAAGTTAAGGGTGAAGATAAAGTTGAGCCTGAAGTGCCAAAACAGCCTGAAGATGAGCCAAAAACACCTGAAAACGAAGGTATTGCAACTCAAAATGAGGCTGAAAATAAAGTGTCGCAAAATGTTAAAAATGAAGTTAAAGCTGAACGAAGAGCTTTAACAGAAAAGGAGATTGAAATGTTGGATAAAATGCAAGAAGAAGTAACTCAAAATATCGCAAATACGGATTATGAGCCAAGGATTAGCGAAAAAGCTAAAACAACAGTCTATTTTATCGCTGACCTGGGGATTTTGATAAATATGCTAATTGCAACAATTTGTGTAATTTTAATTCCAAACTCAACGAAAGAGATTTTGGCGATCAGCGGTGCAATTGCTACGGCATTCGCAGGGTTGAAACCAATTTTCAAGCTTGGTGCAAAGAAATAGATAGAGAATTGAGAAAATAAAAAGAACCCAAAACGGGTTCTTTTTAAAAAGTCGATAGTTTATAAAAACAAATGTTCTTTATAGCCGAGCTTCAGCCAGAAAGTCGCTGAAACTGGCGCTCGGGCTCTTTAATTATATCAAATTTCGCAAGAAAAATAAAGCTTATCGTTAATTTTTATCAACTAGCGAAAACACATAAATCACCAAAATAATCGCTAAGAAGTTCAAAACACGAAGTGCTAAATTGTCAGATAAAACCAACAACGCTAAATTTGATAGAAAACAAATTACTAAAAAGTTCTTTTTAAAATTATCACTCATTATATTAGCTCCTTTATTTCTTCTAAAATTTTATTAAATTCTATAATTCTTTCAAATTCTTCATCTAGTGCCTGTTGGTCAACTTCTACTTCAAAGAAATTATCTGGTGAATCAATATTGAGTTTCTGTTTAACTTCATCACTTACAAATATTGTTTTCTTAACCATTTCTTTCTTTAAATGTGGATTCAGAAGAGCTTTAATTCTTTTATCGTCGTATTTTTTACTTCTCATTATATTCATATGACACTCGTTACATTAGGCTTATAGCATATAATACCGTGTTCCTTATACATCTCATTTACTTGGGCATCATCATCAAATGCAAAGAGAATATTTTCAAAACCTATATGCTTTTTAATTAAATCTTCCTTGATTTGGTAAGCTGGTCGCCAGTCATTTTCTGAACGCATAAGAATATCTTCTTTCAGAACCTCAATGCCAAAATTCCTTTCTAGCCATTTGGTAGTAGCTGTTATACATTTAATATTCCTAGCAGTAATGAATTTAATATCCGTATCAGAACCCATATCCCTTGCTTCTTGTATCTCAAACAATATATTCCCTAAGTTCGGAATAGGAGTATCTTTTAGGACTTCTTCATCAGAGTAAAACTTATCATAATCTTTATTATTTCCTTGAATATAATGAAGTCGGTGCGAGCAATCTGCTAAAACACCATCGATGTCAAATACTATATATTTCATATTTTTCATTATTTATTCTCCTTTAATATTATTGAGGTAGGACAGAAACACTTAAAAATTGCCTATGATCGTGTTGAAGGTGCTTGTTTCTGCTTAAACCCTCGAATCTGAACATAACTTGCGCGTATGACAAAACCACGCCCAAAACTATTATTATAACTACCACATTATTATTTATAATTTTAGTTATGCTCAGGTTCAAGGGGCGAAGTTTTCACTTCGCCACTACTATAAGGTCTATAACATTTTTTTAATGTTCTACCCAGTTTAACGCCATATGGCAGGGCGGAAGGACTAAAAGCTAATTTAAGTAAATTATGCTTATTCCATATTCTTCAGCAATTTTATGCTCAATTAAACAACCTCTTGCTTGTTCGAAACCATAGCTCATAGCGACATAATCGGCGTTTGCCATTTCTGCGATTGAACGAGCAAGATATTCGACAGGAATATGTTTAGCTGTGGCATTTTGCTCGAAAATCGTATCGATAAGCTCAATAGGTTCACCAAAATATTCGTATAGTTGTTTTATATCATTATCTCGACGAGTTCGGATTTCCTCATCAGTAAATCCTCGCATAGGTTGCGATAAAAATACTTTAACTGGTTTTTTTACTTCTTCTATTCTACTTTTTGGACTGTTTTCCATAGTTTTTTAATACTCCTTTAATTAAATTTTTTGGACAGTTTTATTCCAGCCCTACAAGGGACGACCGAATTGCTTCAGTCCTCCCCCGTTATGTATAGTTCGTAGGGCTTTTGCCCCTTGTAAGGCTGGAATAAATTGTCAAAGTTAATCATCTTTTTTTCATTTTAGTAGAAAATATATTTCTTAACCAATGCAATAAAAGCTATAATCGCTATAATTCCAAGAATAAGTGCGATTGGTAGCCAGAGTGGTGCTAACACCCACCACCAGCTCCAATCAATAACATTAGTTAACTTTAAAGCGATAAATAGAATTGTTAGTAATCCTAATGAATTTATACTTTTACTTTTATTGATTGAAATATTTATATCTTTATCTATTTCCATAAATTTTATACCTTATTTTATTGTTCATAGGTTAAATATGTCTTCCATTCTTCAGGGTGTTTTTCGAAACTTTCTTTGATGTCTTCTTTTGATTTAAAATATACTACCGAAGTTTTATACGAACAATCGTGGTCGAAATCAGCTTTTCCTGTGCTATAATTCCAAAAACCAAAAAATTTAAGTTCATCAAGATTTTTCCAATCAGGTTTAAATCCTTTTGTATCTTGCTTGATAATAGCTTTTGCTTTTAGATATTCAAGATATTTTTCAGCTTCTTCTTGGGTTTTAAAAATATTCCCAATCTTCATTCTGCCCAAAGTATCATTAGGCCTATAATTTCCATCTTCCAAATAACCCACATGTCCAACATCGATTACATAATAATATTCACCAAAAGTTAGAACTTCTTCGAACCATTCATCAAAATTACCCGTAAGGTCTTCATGTAATCTAATACTATATGGGTCGTTTATCTCCTTGTAGAGATTAACATGTCTTTTTCCCATATCATATTTAAGAAAAAACTCTTCACCAGCTTTTGCAAACGGTAAGTCTTTAAGCAATTTATATTTTTTCATTTCGTTTCTCCTTATATACTTTTAAGCATTTTCCCAATTGATACTTGATATTTTCCTAGATAAATATTCAGATATAATTCAGATGAAATATGATGATATTCTTCATAGGCTATGTTAAGACCGAATAACCATCTACCACAACCAATTTCATCAATTTGAATACGCAATCTGGATTTTCCATCATTCTTATATTCTTCCATTATTTTTCCTTATAATTTGAGAAATATTTAGCTAATGGCTTGAAATCTTTAAGAGTTATCTCCGTAATTTCTCCATTTTTATCTAAATATTTAAATAAATATTCGTATAAGACCATATTTTGTAACTCTACTCTCGTAAGATGGTGTAATCTTCGAGGAGTAATTTTGTTTATTATAATGTGAAAAATATCTTGAGTATAAAAGTTCTTATCTTTGAAAATGCTCATAAAATAACCGACTTCTAGAACACCTTTTTCTTGGATTTCCTTGAGTTGTTCGTAATAAGGATCTTTGGTAATATCTTTATTCATATTTATTCTCCTAGTATGTCTAAATTCAATAAATCCTTATATTCCAATACGAGGTCTTGTGATTTCTCGCAAAGGAGATTAACTCTTTTACTTATCTCCGTGAGTTCATCCGCTCGTTCTCGCATTTCTTTCCTTGTTTCAGGGGGTTTCTTAAGATTGTTCCAATATGTGCGATTTTCAGTCACAATTTGTAATGATAGCTCTGCAAGGATTGCAACTATTTCTAAAAGTTCTTTGTTAGTTGGTTGTTGTTTCATTTTTTATTCCTCCTCGTCTACTTCAATGTCTAATTTGTCGGCGATTTCTTGGATTACTTCAATTAGATTTTTGGTTAGTCGCCTGAAATATTCGATTGTCAAATCTTCTTTGTTGAGAAATTCTTCCAATTCTTCGGGTGTCATGTCCGTGAGGTCGATTGATTGAAATTTTCCGTCGCGTTTTATTCGGACATAAATTCTCGAGAGGTTTCGTTCTTGTGGGTTTTTTCTAGCTTCAATCATTTTGTTTCTCCTTTAATTTAATTTTGGCAATTAACCGTATTGTTTAGTTTAGCTTTAGTGCTTTTGAGTTCAGCTTCTGATCCAATAAATAGCCCTAGTAAAATACTAAACGCTATAGTTGTAGCAAATGCAATTGCTCGCCAAGCCGACATTTTAAATTTTAGATCTTGCATAATCAAATGCTGAATATCAGGTTGTTTCATAGTTATCCTTTCATTTCTAGTTATTAAAATTCGACTTTCTTTGGTTTTGGTTCGCCGAGATAATTTGTGATAATTCGAATTGCTTCATCGTAACCAACGGCGAATCGTGCATAATAACCAGATTCGATTAGCTTATTCAACATTTCTGCTTGTTCTCGATAGTGCTTATTTGCAACCATTTCGCCATTCTTTTTGTAAAGTTTCGTGCCTTCAGCTTTAAGTTCGAGAAATAAACCGCCAACGTTTTGACTATAGATACTGTTGCCATTTTTTGTGTCTACGGCAATCATCTCTCTCGGCAAAGCAATAAACAGATCTGGCCAAGCTCGGGATTTCTGAAATTTCTTGTGTTTTGCTGCTTGGCCTGGGCTCATTTTCATACCACTTGAGAAATCTGTGCGAAACAACACATCAGGGTAGTTTTTACGAAGGTAATCGCAAATTTTAAGGTGCAGATTTTCTTCAGTTTTTCTCATTAACATACCTTAACTCCTCATATCTTTGCCATTCTGGCGAAATAATATTAACTTTAATTTTAACTACTCTAGAAACACCATTAATTAAAATTTTCATAATTCTTCCTTTTAGATTTCAGCCCTCCAACGGACACAAGGCTCATAACCACGAAATAATCGCGGCGAGCTACTAATAAGGAGGTGCTCGACTTTTTTCTGCAGCTCTAAACCACTTGCGAAACCTGTGCCCATTGGAAGGCTAAACTTATTTTTTAAAATCCTACTGCTCGTCGATAATCATCAAACTGCTGTGAACGCTCTATACTATTTTCTTTACATTCTTTGAGATATTCATTATAATAATCGTTTTGCCAATCTTCGAAAGGGAAGTCTTTAATATCCATTTTTTCGGCAAGGCCATTACCAATTTCGTAATATCTGCAAAATTCGTCAAAATCCATATCTTCAAAACCATCTTCGTAAAGATTGCGATTTTCTAAAATAATATTTTCCAGAAAGTCACGGATTAATTTTTGGTCAAAATTCATAGCTTAACTCCTTTATTAATTTTTCGCTGTTCATTCGCAAGAAATCTTCACAAATTTGCCGATCTTCACAATTCATTACATATTGCAGCATTTCCGCTTTTAAAGGGAGGGCGAGTTTTGAACTGAAAATTTCTTTTAACTCTGTGATATCTGCGGCTGAATATTTATTAAAAATTTGACTAATTACTGTTCTGAAATTCATTTTTGATCCTTTGTAAAAAATGTTCGTTGGCGGTTTTGTGTCATTCTTTGCACACGAGCTGCAATGACTTTTTTAATTTCTTGCCGTGTTTGAGACGGCATTTTTTCATAATACTTAGCCACAAATTCTCGTATTTCGTCGACTTCAAACTCTTCGAAGACTTCTGCCACTTGGCGTTCATCTTTCATCTCTATCAGCTTTGAGCGATAGGCGGCGACATAGTCCGCCCATGCTTTTGCTGAATGATTTTCTTTATAAAATTGATACGCCAATTGTTTAACTAATAGATACTCAGGTTTTGTCATAGATAGAATCCTTGTAGTCGTTCAAGATGATTGGCTCGTGGATCTTGATAGAGCATATCACCATTACCAGTGAGCATTTCTGCGCCAGTTTCATCAAGAATGATTTTTGAGTTTAACGAATTTGTCACGCTGAAGGCAATTTTGGTTGGAATATTCGCCTTAATCAATCCTGTTACAACATCGGCACTTGGCCTTTGCGTTGCGAGAATCAAGTGAATTCCTACCGCTCGAGCTTTCTGCGCGATTCGAATAATCGAACTTTCTGCACTTGGTATTCCTAGATCTGAAGCTTCAAGGATTGCTTTTTCAAGCTCCTTCATCGCTTTTTTCTGTTCCTTAATCGTTTCTTTTTCAAGCTCTGACATTCTTGGGTTAATTTTCAGATCTTCCAGTGATTTTACTTCTGATAAATCAAAATCTTTATTAAAATGTAGAATCGTTTCGATCATACCTTTAATATTCAATTTAAATTCTTCGCGTTTATTACCAGATGTCATCATCAGATCTGCAAATTCATCAATTACACAAACGATTCGCGGCATTTCACCTTTGTAATCTTCGATTTTTCGCACACCAGCTTTTCGCAAAGTTTTATAGCGAGATTCCATTTTTTCCACTAAATCTGCGAGTGTTTCTTGTGCATGAATTGGATTAGTAACAATCGGTTTTAATAAATGTTTGCTATCTTCATAAAATCCGAGTTCAACTTGCTTTGGATCGATTAGCACAAGCTTGAGCTCTTCTGTCGAAAGCTGTTTAGTGAGCGATTCGAGAATTACATTTAGCATTACCGATTTACCAGAGCCAGTCTGTCCAGCGATCAAAAGGTGAGGCATTTTGGTGAGGTCTCCGTAGTGAGTTTCGCCGAAAATGTCTTGGCCGAGCGGAATCTCGAAAGTGCCTTTTTTAAGCAGAGAATCGTCGAAATCTAGAACTTTACGCTCAGGATTTGGAATTTCCACACCGATTAAATTTGTGCCGTAGATTGGCGCAAGCACACGAACCGATTTTGCTTGAAGAGCGATCGCGAGGTCATCAGCGCGTGAGCCGATATTTTTCATTGCAACTCCGCGGTTCGGTCGGAAGGTGTAACGAATCACGCTCGCACCAGTGAAGGTTTCGCCGATTGCGCCACCAATTCCGAACTCTAAGAACTTTTTAATGATCAAATTCTCGTTCGTTTCGCCGTCAGTCTCAAGCAGATCAACGGTTGTATTCTTCTCGCTAAATTTCTCCGCAACATTCATTTTGCGCTTGATTTTAGCTTTGTCGAAGCCAGTTTCAATGTTAGCAAGAACTTCCATTGATTCTTGTCCGTTTAGAATATCACTCGGGTTAGGGAAGAATTTAGCATTATCGTTGTTGACATAGTCAAAAACGTTCGTGATGAGTTTTTCGGTAGTTGGTAAGAACTCAAGCAGATCATTTCGAGAATATTCGAATTCGCGAATTTGCGGCGAACCATCTCGATTTTTAGTTTTCTTGATTTCGATAAAGCCAACGCTTTCAATTTCTTTTTTGAGAACTTTTTCAGCTAAAACTAGATAAATTGAGCCCTGAAGTAGATATTTGTAGTTCTCCTGATACTCCGGATCAAGTGGATCATTAGTAGCAGAAGAGTAAAATGAAACTGTTTTGTAGTCTTTAAGCTTAATTTTATCTTCGCTCGAGCCTTTAATAATTAAGTCGATAATCCCAACCATTGGCACTTTCGAAATTTCAGCTTCGAGCCGTTTTTCAGCATCGATAACTTCGAATTTTGGTGCTTCCTCAAAATAAATATTGAGTGAATCGTTGAATTCTTTAATCATTTTTTCACGGCTGCCAGTTTTTCCGTAGTCGATTTCGTAATCACTGGTTGAATTTATCTCATCAAGCCCAGCTGCTGCGGCTTCATCAAAAGTTCCGCCCTTGTAATAAATCTCAAGCGCTTTGTGAAAAGCTTTACCGACTACCATTGATGGGCTTGAAGGATTATCGTAAACTTTCGCGATATATCTCTTTTGAAATTCCACCTGATTTCGTAGGAAGGTGACAAGAGCAGAATAGCTTAAGTGATCGACTCTATTCATTGATTTTCTCCTCGGTTTGGTTAATAATTTGTTCATCTTCGCGTGAAATTTCTTCTTCAATATAAATTCCAGAAATGTCGAACGCTTGGCGAATTGCATTAGCTTCAGCACATTTTGTGAGCATTACGATTGGCATTTTTGCCCAAGTTGATTTCGGCTTACCATCCTTATTTTTCTGGACGAATTCTTCATAAAAAGCAGTATATTTCGTGAATTCTTTCGGCTCACCGTTAACTAGTCCAAAAACCGGCACAGTTACGCTTTCGAGCTGTCCATCGGCGCTCTTAGTAATTTCAGCAGTTCCAGTGTGAGAATATTTACCGCCTCTTCGAGCGAGTTTTCGAAGACCATGAATTGATATGATTGGTGTGAGCTCTTCGCGCTCAGTGTTTTTGTTCCAGATATATGTCGCATAAATCTCATTTTTGAACGGATTAACGCCGAACTGACTTGAGATGATCATAAACCGTTTTAAATCTTCAATCGGTCGAGCTTGTCCTGTCTTGGTTAGCCCGAGTATCGATACATGGATTGACGCAAGCAATCGCTCTTTGAAAGCAGTAGTCAAATCTCCTTCGAAGAGATCGTTCGCATATGGCACGACTTCACCATATAATTCACGACGCTTTTTATTCGCTAATTTCTTTGCATCTTTTTCTGTAGTAATAACTGCTTCTGACATTATTTACAAATCTCCATTTCATTGATCATTTGCCATTCACAGTTATGTTCTTTTTCATAATTTCGATATTTTTGCCATCGATATTCTGAACCAAACCAAGCAAGAGCTACCAGTCCGACAATCATAAAGAATATTATTTTTTTAAATTTTGTTGTTTTTGCGTGCATTTTATCTCCTTAATTTTATTATTTTTGATTTTCGAAAATGTTATCTGTCGCCACTATTCATTACTTTCTTGGCCGTTTTCTTTTTCGAAATTCAAACCTTGATTTAACTTTGAAATTTCTGCAAAACCCCGTTCGCAAAAATCTCATTTGTAAAATCAAGAAGCCCCATGGATAACGCACAACCATGGGGCTAATTTTGTAAGCTTAGAAAAGATGTGCGTTTTTTAGAGTTACATCTTTACGCTTATGATGTTATATGGTAAAATATATTAAGCTTATGAAGAATTTAGTAATCGTAGAGAGCCCAGCCAAGGCGAAAACTATCGAAAAATATCTCGGTAAAGATTTTACAGTAATGTCCAGCGTTGGACACATTCGCCAAATTGCTAAAAAAAATAAAGCCGGCGGGCGACCAATTGAAACAAATAATAAATATAAAATTACTTTTGAAGTTGATCCAGGAAAAAAGAAAGTTGTGAGCGAACTTCGAAAGGCCGTGAAGGCAGCAGATGAAGTTTGGCTTGCAACCGATGAAGACCGCGAAGGTGAAGCAATTGCTTGGCACCTTTGCGACGTCTTAAAATTAAACCCCGAAACAACCAAGCGGATCGTTTTTCACGAAATTACAAAATCCGCAATCGAGAATGCGATTAAAAATCCGCGAAAAATCGACATGAAAATGGTCGAAGCTCAACAAACTCGCCAAACTTTGGATTGGCTAGTTGGTTTCGATTTGAGCCCAGTTGTGTGGCGAAAAGTTCCAGGTGGAAAAAGTGCCGGTCGCGTGCAAAGTCCAGCAGTAAAACTGCTTGTAGAACGCGAGCGTGAAATTGAAAAATTTGGTACAAAAAGTTCGTTTAAAATTATGGGCGAATTTATCGTGCCAAATTCTGGCGAAATTCTAAAAGCCGAACTTAACAAAAAATTCGAAACCGAAAAAGCTGCAACCGATTTTCTCGAAAGCCTAAAAACGGCGAGTTTTAAAGTTGCAAGCGTTTCGAAAACTCCCGGCACTCGCAACCCGAGCGCACCTTTTACAACTTCAACACTTCAGCAAGAGGCTAACGCAAGACTCGGTTTTTCAGCCAAAAGTACAATGGCGGCGGCACAAAAACTCTATCAATCTGGTAAAATCACCTACATGCGAACCGACAGCGTGAATTTGAGTAGTTTTGCGATCGCTTCAAGCGCAGATTTTATTAAGAAAAAATTTGGCGAAAAATATCATAAAGCACGAAAATTTGCCACAAAATCAGCTGGAGCACAAGAAGC
>ERZ773037.194-NODE-194-length-33426-cov-44.815229_pt1 | contig 33426 bp, 50 predicted proteins | sample MGYA00511466_ERZ773037 | MGnify/ENA primary metagenome ERZ773037 (study PRJEB29015, sample SAMEA2738146) | human oral metagenome | biome: human oral; feature: human-associated habitat; material: saliva | place: China | collected 2202 ... | reverse complement strand
CAGCAAACTGAGCATTTTTTACAACCAAACGTCCCTGACTGGTCATACAAGTCCCATTACGAGCGATACGAGTCGGCAAAACACAGTCAAACATATCCACCCCACGAATCACTCCATCAATCAAGCTATCTGGTGCTCCCACACCCATCAGATAACGAGGTTTGTTTTCAGGCAGCAGTTGAGTTGTAAAGTCCAAAACAGCATTCATCTCTTCGTGGGTTTCTCCCACTGCCAAGCCACCGATAGAGTAGCCTGGGAAATCCATGCTGACAAGGTCATGAGCCGATTGGCGACGCAAGTCTTCAAATCCTGCTCCCTGCACAATTCCAAACAAGCCTTGGTCATGCGGACGACGATGAGCATTCAAACCACGCTCTGCCCAACGGCTGGTACGCTCGATTGATTTCTTAACGTAGTCATAAGGTTGATAAAACTGGGGACATTCGTCAAAGGACATCATAATGTCTGAGCCCAGATTGTTCTGAATAGAGATGGCCTTTTCTGGTGATAGGAACATCTTGGAACCATTGAGATGATTTTTAAAAGTTACGCCTTCTTCTGTGATATTACGGCTATCAGCTAGAGAATAAACCTGGAAACCACCACTATCCGTCAAGATTGGCTGATCCCAATTCATGAACTTGTGGAGACCTCCTGCGCGTGCAATGAGTTCATCTCCAGGACGCAGCCAGAGATGATAGGTGTTTGACAGGATAATTCCCGAACCCATCTCCTTCAATTCTTCAGGCGACTGAGTTTTGACAGTGGCTTGAGTCCCAACTGGCATAAACATAGGTGTAGGGAAGGTGCCGTGGGGAGTGATGATTTCTCCTAGACGAGCTCCTGTGTGTTTTTCTTTCTTAATCAAACGGTATTTGATTGGTGAATCTGACATTTTTTACCTCCGAAGCTGGGAAAAACAGTCCCAGTTCATACTTTGTGCCCAAGGGCATACTGTATGATTTTATCAAAAAAAGCTGGAACTGTCACGAACTATGGTATAAAGAATTTGTGTTTACAAGTACTTTCCGTTGCTTGTTGATAGTTGAGTTTTTACTTATTTTTCTTTTAAATCATTTCCGTTATTTTCTATCATTTTTTTAAATCGTATTCATCATCGTATTCATTTTTTGCCCGTATAGTTGAGAAGGTTGCAATTTAATTCTAATAGTTTCCAAAAGGATCAGTGAGTAATTTCGCTGTTTTTATTTTTAACAAAACACCGTTTTTGACAATAATTAAAAAATAAAAAGGATCTATTATTGACAAAATGGCGTTTTTGACAATAATACCCTGCATTCCACCCTCCCTATTCTTCAAGAAAACGGTTTTTTGAACAATAGAATTGTAATTTTTGTTTCTGATCGTTCAAAATGCGTGTTTTTGCAAAATAGAAAACCGTGACGATGATCACGGTTCCTGCTCGTCCCCAAATTTTATTTCGGCTTCACGTCGCATTTTTAAATGGTATTCAAGCGAAAAAGAACGCTCCTAACCCTCTATCTATAAAGATTTTTCAAGACTTTCAAGCGATTATCAAGCGTATTTCAGACAAACAAAAAACCGCAAGCCTGAGCCTGCGGTGAAAGAACATTTTAGAAAAGTTTTCCTTTCGTTTTATTTTGTAGTAATGAGCCCGTTAGGCTCAACAGTAAACTCTGGCTTGTCTGCCATTGTTCCGTCTGGGTTGATGTAGTACCAGCCTTGACCCGCTCTGACGAATTCATTAGATACCATGTTTCCGCCCTTGCTGTCGAGATAGTACCATGTATCCTTGTACTTGACCCATCCTGTCTTCATGGCACCTTCTACGTCGAAATAGTACCACTTCTCAGTGATTTTCTTCCAGCCTGTAGCCATCTCGCCTGATTGATCAAAGTAGTACCAGTTGCCGTCAGTGTGCTTCTTCCAGCGGTCTGCAAGCATGTAGCCTGAGCCGTCAAAATAGTACCAAGTTCCGTTGATCTTCTCAAACTTATCTTTTGGATAAGAGCCGTCTGAGTGTACATACCAATAGCCTTTATCGTTCTTCTGCCAGCCTGTTTCGGCGCCTAGGCCGTTCTCAATATCTCGCTTAAACTGTTCACGGCTAACACCCCATTTAGCAAGATAAGGATACGGGTCAACGTGGTCGCTACTGTTATCCGGCTGGTTATTCGTACAGTATTCGTGCGTCTTGATACCTGCTAGGTCGTCTGTATCAAGCGTTTTCGGCAAACCTGCTTCATCTGCTAGGTTTCGTAGCAATTCGATATAAAGGCGATAGTCTGTCATAAACTCTTCTTTAGTTGAATGGCTTTCAATCAATTCAACCGCTGCATAAGTCTCAGCATTCCAACCGCCACCAACGTCCCACATTCCCTTGTTTACAGGACCTACCTGCATGACACGGCCATTTCCAACGACATGAGAAAAGAACCCTAGTCCAGGGTCCTTTCTGTAGTGGTAGTCCGCCTCGTTCTGAGCGGTTGAGTTTCGGTTGCCTGTTGAGTGGGCATGTACTTGACGGAAAGGCTCAAACCCAACGATCGGCAAGTCTGTACGTAGTCTGCTTGTATCGATATCCATATTATTCCTCACTTGGTTTCTTGTATTCTAGCGCTCGTGTGCTGTCTGTAATTCCGCTTGTAGTCGGGTCATTGACCAGACCGATTGCAGTCAAGAACACGAATACCGCATTAACAAGCAAAATCAGCTTGTTGCCGATATCACCCAAATCCAGATGATATCCAAAGACTGCTGCACCAGCTTGCAAGAGAAGCAAGAAGGCTGGGATAGCAGACAGGTAAAAGGTTTTATTTTTTAGTCGTAGTTTCCAGTTAATCATATGTTTTTCCTTTCTAGCGCCTTACAGCGCCTAAACTTTCAACGGTTTTTGCATCCCAAATGCCCAATTGATACATAACGCGAATGATATTTCTCTGATTATTCCACTGGTATTCATGCATGGAACCTCTTTCAGTCAACCTTGCTCTTGTCCAATCGTAATCATCTGCTGATTTTAGCGGATTCAGTACTTTTACTGTATCGTGCCAATAATCAAACCTCGCTTTTTTCCACTCATCCAAACCAAGAATACCCATAGATGTTCTAATTATCGCGTTTGGGAAATCATAAGCTGGAGGTTGATTGCTTAATCCTTGGGTTCTTTTAGCGCCCAAAATTGTAAGGTTATCTCCTACATCTAGACCACAACCGTTGTCAAACCAAGCGACTGGAGGGGTGCTATTTAAGTCGATTGTATAAGCCATCGGCGCCCGTCTTGGTGCAGGTTTGATAAGAGCCAGTTGCTCCTGTAAAGTCTGCGTTTGCTTCACTAAAGATTCCACTTGATGCTTCAAAACTTGGTATTCTGTACTTCCAGTGATACAATCTTTCGAGTTAAATTCCTCTTTCGTGAATTGTTGTTCTTTAAACGTCTCAAACTTGCGCTCAAGACCTCTCAAACTCTCTTGAGTTTCGGTTACTTGGGTCTGTGCATCTTCTGGCGCAGGACTCCAGTCAGTCGCTAGAGTACCTTTTTCAAGTTTAATCCTACGAACGGAATAGCTATTGTTTCCAGCATAGTCATACAAGGACATCTCTCCCCTCGAATAACGAGGGTCGTCGTTCGGAAAGATAACTGGACCTGTAAACGTGAAACGTTGCCATTCTTTACTTGGAGTGATGTTTGCACTAGCTTTCAGACCGAAGCGGTTATTTTGATAATGATAAAAATGGAGAGGGCGAATCTCGCCACCTTCATTTATTTTTAGATCAAATGATAGAGTCCAAGTCTCCCCTACATTTTCTTGAGTAAGATATGGATGTAGAGGAAACGGAAAGAAACGCGTACTTGTTCTAACTTTCTCAGAGTCTCGATAGTAGTTTCTGCCGCCAACCTGAACTTTCGCAAGTGTTTTCGCAAGGCCATCAATATCTTGTTTTACCTCTGATTTTGTCGCAAGACTATCCATTTGAGTAGCGATACGGGCAATGGACTCTGTATTAGCCGAAATCTTTGCTTGGGAGTTTGTAACTTGCGTCTTGATATCCTTGATATCTGTACCAATAGCTGTTGCTAGATTTTCAAGGTTATTCATGGCTATCACGCTTTCGCTGCATTATAGGTTGAGACCAGGTCAAGATTGGCGAACTCATCAATACGACGGCCGAGATCAGCCAATTTCTGCACGACTGCAGTCTCAACATCTCCACTCAAGCTGGCGATTTTTTCAGCGACTTCTTTAAGAGTGTCAAGATTTTCAGGGACACCATCGCCCAAGATGTCATTCTTGACGGCAGTCTTAGCCTGCTCGATAGCCTGCATTAACGTAGCGTTGTCAATCTTTGTATCGACCAACTGTTTCATCGCTTTGTTATCCGCTCCTAATGCTTGAGCGAATGCAATTAATTTACTTGTATCCATCCTATCACACCTTTCCTAAATTATAATGCATAAGTAAGTCTGGGATTTCCGGACACGCTCCACCTTCGCTAAGTTGTCTTTTAACTTCTTCAGCTATGTCCAGCTCTTTGAGAGTATGAACTACCTCAAGAACCAATTCTTTATCCGACGCTTCAATTTCAATGTAAGTTTTTCTATCGCTTGGAAAGATATATCCCCCAGCCGAAATTTCTACACGGTATTTACCGTTTGGCAGAATGCTGTCTAAATTAAAACTAACAGATTGATCCTTGACGAGTGCTTTTGTCTTCCAACAATATTTATCTTTTGTTAGGGTTATAAGAGCTTCTTGCCCTTCAAGAGAAGTAATACCACGGAAATTTTCATCTTGCAATTCAAATCCGAAAGTAGAGGACAAATCTCCCTGCTTGACACGAACGCCTCCGTCAACCTGAGTCAAATTAGTCGTATTACTACATCCCATTCCATGCCCCCTTTCTAATCATCTATTAAGATGCCTTCTTTGATATCCAATTTTTCAAAATCGCTGAATAAACGATCTATGTAGCCGTTACCTCCTAGAGTTTTGTAGCTTTTATGCATGCTTTCTACTAGGGAGAATTCATCTCTAGAGGTATACCCTCTATTAATAGCACGTCGCATATCACGGTCAAGGCGCAACTTCATGGTATTTAGATGCGCCTCATCGTGTATTTTCAACTTCTCTTGAACTTCATCAATTTTGGAATTGCTATCTTTAGCGGTAGTCTGGACATCTTTAATCTGTTTCTTGACATCGGTTAGTTCCGAGACAATTTTATCTGTTTCTTCTTTGGCTTTTTTCGGTAATTTGTAGCTAAGCCAAGCGATGATAATTGGTGAAGCCGATGGTAGCACGTTCATGAAGAAATGTTCTATCTGTTGTAAGACGTCCATAAACACCTCTCTAGTTCGCCAAATGGCTCAAACCAAGGCGTTCCAATTCTTTACGCACGCGATCTTTGAAGCGTTTATTGACAAATGAAAAGTCAATCGCTCCTCGCTTAAGCAAATTAATGTACATGTCGATTTTAGCTTGGTCTAATGTAATCTTACTCATTGTTGCTACCTCCATTGTCTTCACTAGTGCTCGCTTCGCTTGTCGATGTAGGAATTTCATGTTCTGTCTCGCTTTCTGTTGGTTGTTCTACTGCTGGTGCAGGTTGTGTAGGCGCTTCTGCTACTGGTTGTTCAGTAGTTGGTTGCGGTTGTGCTGTTGCTGGTTCAGATACGACCACGTTAGGAACTCCGTTTGTGGCTACTTCTGTAGCTGGTTGGAGTTCTGGTTGAACCGGTGGGGTTACTGGTACAGGTTCAGCAGGGTGGGTTTCTGGCTCGGCAACGTGAGGCGATTCTTCATGTCCCTCTGCTTCGTCCTCATGCTCATGATCAATACCGTTGTGTTTCTCAAGCACTTCCAAGCGTTCAAAGATTTCTTCGATATCGTCAGTATTATGCAAGCTGACCTTCTGCATACCTTCCATAAGCTGATTCGCTTGTTCAAGTGCTGCAGTTGTTTTAGCCAATTGTTCTTTGTTTTTGACAACAGCACTTGTTGGGTCTAATTCGGTTCGTAGAATCTCTTTGACTGCTTCAATGAGTGTTTCATCCGTATCACCCAAGCGATCACCCTCCAACTCACGAGTGAAGAAAGTGAACGGCTTGTCACATTGAATAGAGACTTCCGTCTTGCCAACTCTAAAAAATTTATTTACTAATACAAATTCCATTTTGTTTCTCCTATCTAATATAAAAAGTGTAAGATTGCGACCTATTGTTTAAAAAACTGTTTTTCTCTGTTTCTGTTTCAAATTCGACAAAACAATGATCACCTAGTCCAGAAAGATATGTACCATCCGATTCATATCGGTTGCTAATAAAAACGTATTTAGCAAAAAATACATTACTATTATTGTTCTCATCAACAATTTTTACTTTTTTAGTTTTTCCTTTTCCATAACGAGGGTGATTGATAAATCTTGATGAACTATTGATATCCATTGATGTAGTTGTTGAGTTTAAACTTCTAGGACTATTTATACTTCGAACGGATCCGATTCTTATCCACTTACTCCAGACAAGTTTGTTACCAACGTATCTCTCGATAATATCTTTACCGCCAACATAAATACCTTCTCTTGTAGTCATAACATCACCTACTCATACACATCATAGATTGTGTTGGGATCTTTGGTTCGGACTGCTTCGTATTGGGCTTTCGATCCGTACCAGTATTTCATTTGCTGATTTCCGTTTTGGTTTACAAATTTATTTGCGATCACTTCTGATGGTGTGCTTGGAATCCCAAGCGCTGACCTGTTTACTCGTAAAACCCCAGAACCATCGATTGTAATCGTTGAGTTATCAGGTCTAACCACTCCGTTTGATCCAGCTGTTGCGGTTTTAGCTTTGATTGCACCGTTTAGGACCTCGGTCGTGTAATTATCTGGTCTGACAATCCCGTTCGAGCTCGACGTAGCTACTGATACATTGCTACTGATTCCATCCTTTAATGTCTGCACAGACACTTTCTTCAACCCACGACCATCATGAATCATGATGTTGTCCGAGTTGTTGACCCGACTAGCCTGTGGCAAATCAGTTACTTTTCGTGTCTGTGTACTAATTACTACCATGTTATACCTCCATAATATATTTCCAATCAGCAACAATCACATGACCGTTTTCATCAGCAAGTAAGGTATGTTCTATACCATCTTCGGTACGAATCGGAGCAGTGAAGTCATTCTGCAAGAACATGTACTCGATAGCATTCAGTCTATCTTCGTGTTCCTGGAACTCACGCTTTAAAGCCTCTACTGACTCATAGCTTGCTTGTCTGACGTTGTCTACGTTACCTAGACCTACCTGTGCCTTTGTCACATTGTGTGGATTGTTGCGGTTTTGGATGTGAGCAGTTAGGTCTGCTTGATTTGCTTTATTTGTTGTTTGGTTGCCGATAATCGCTTCAAGACCGTCAATATCAGATACCCTATGACGATGGGTTGAGTCGGCTTTCCCATTCCAACGTATTCGCTCCTGGTCAGAAACGTGACGGGCAGCATCTCTAATGTGATTATCAATATTGGTTTGTAACTTTCTTTCTGTCTCCTTTAATTCAGGGACAGTCGCATAAACTAAGTTAGTCGCATTGTATTGAATGGTAATCTGACTATTCTTGCTGATAGTTGTATTGAAATCATAATCTCGATATACATAAGCAGATGTTTTAGGAGGAATTACATCTCCCTGCTCTGCCCAAGTATACATGTACATGAACTCTTCGTGATTCCCACGTTTTGCAAACACACCGATTTCATTTACAATCATCTCACGCTCAATCTGTGAATTATCGAACCGAGCTGTTAGACGAATTGTATCAGCTACATCAGTCGATAAAGACTGTGTCACTTGCAGAGAATGAACTACTTGTACAACATTGTTCTTCTTGCCAATGTCCGTCCGATGACGGCCGCTACCCAAAGCTATTCGAGTGAAAACCAGTGGTTCTCTATTTTGAATTGCTAAGGCTGTTTCGCTGATTGCTTTATCAGTTACAATAGGCTGGATAAAATATCCCATTTATTTCCTCCTATTCAAATCGAACTGAACGAATATCACTGAATGTATGAGCGCTAATATAAATTGTATTCTCCATTGGTGCTTCAACTGAGAATTGGATTCCTAAGTGAGCAGGAATCAACTCGCGCACATACTTTAAAAAACGGTTCAAATATCCAGTAGGTAATTCTCCTAAAAATCGGATATGTACCGCCGAACCCTTGACCGTTACTAAATTATTGACATTCGTAAAGCTCTTTGTAATTTTTTGTAAACTCACTGAGTTAATTTTAATCTTGGAAGAAATTAAAGTGATTAGATACCGCCTTCGTTCTTCCAAGTCAGTTGTTTTCGGTTTTACCTGAAGAGCCTTTTCCCAACGTGTAATCCAATCTTCCGTTGCTTCTGGCAACAGCATCAACCGTCTAGTATCAAAGATTAAGTCTGTAATCAATTCCAACTCTGGAATCTCAGTTTCAAATAAATCATTGATGGTTGGATCTAAGACCTCTGGCAAAGCCGATAACATACGATATCTAACGTGCGACATTAATAGTTACCTCCGTTAGCTTAGGAAGCATCGTGTTTGATAATTCGATACTCTGTTCCCTATCATTCAACAAAATACGGTCCACATCGCGAACCCCATTAATTCTGTCAATGATTGTGGCAACTTTATAGTTCCGAACCTCTTTCTCTTCAAATGCTTCTTCACGTAAGTATTTAATGAGTTGAACTTTCGCCTCATTCTTGATTGTTTCAATATCTACATCTTCATCAATCTTGATAGTTGCAGTAATACGAACGTTGTAGCCACTTACAGATTGCACGGTCACATAAGCTCCGATTGGAGCCACACCTAGCCCATGGCCACTTGGTTCAGGATCCAAGTAATTCTTGAATTTCTTTACCAGTTCTGGACTTGCTTCATTGCCGTCAGCATCCGTAATCGATACACGTACTGTATTTTCACCTTTCCAGAGCGGTTCGATAAGTGCTGAACCAACACCAACGAACTCACTTGCCCATTTCTTGTATTGGGCAATGTTCCCGTTTAAAGTCGGTGTTTTCAAGTACTCAATGGTCCGTTTACGGAGTTGTTTATCTGTCTCTTCATCTTCACCTACGACGATGACAGAGCCGATTTCTGCCCCTTTAAAGTCGCTCAATACATCAATATTAATGAGTTGACCTCTTACATAGTTGGGGGCATTTCCGACTTGTTCAGCTACTACACTATACTCAAATCCAGAGCGACGTTCCAAAACACGGAAATTATACTCACTATTAACCACACTAAAGCGGGTTCCGAGTGGGATTTCTTGCTTGAATTGAACCAGTCGAACTGATGCTGTAGCTGGTAAACGTTCAACTCCGAACTGCCTACATAATCGAGTTAGGAAAATTCCTGTACTCGTATCTAAAAAATTGACTTCTTCATACGATTTTAAGACCGTATACTGAATAGCAACTTCTCGAGCTGCAGGCGCTACTAGATTGTACAAGACAGACCCTTGTCTTTTGTCATACTTATCATCAAACAAGGCCAGCATATCCTCTAAAATTTCTGGATATGTTTTTATCTTTATCATCGTTTCACCTCCAAATCCATCTCAAATGTTCCAAAATCACTATCAACCATGAACTGAACATAAAACTCATCTTTCTTTACCTTAGTAGAAAAAGAATGAGCCTCATGAATCCTGTCGTCTTCATATAAGGCTTCTTTTATGCGCCGTGCGATATCCATTTGGGCATAGTCCATATCCCCACCAAATAAAGCATCTAACTCTACACCGTAGCGATGATCATAAATCGTATAGATGAACCGTTCAGTCGTCAGCATGCGTCTGATTGATTGCTTCAGAGCATGAATGCCATCTATTTCTAGCAAGATATTGGTTTCATCTAGTGTTAAGCTAGGCTGTTTCTTAGCTTCGACAACATTTTTAGCGATGTTTAAAAAGTTTGTTTTAGGAGTACTCATTCATCAGAACCCCCTTTCACTTTGCGCTTGTAATGGAAAATCTTCTTGTACAAGACATAATAAAACCCTCCACCATCTTGTCTGATGAGATGAAGGGTTTGCCCAACGTACTCAGGATCCAATGTTTCATCAGTCCAGGTGACAGCAAGCATAGAATCATCCAAAATCAACTCATTGGTCAATTGGATTTTGAGTGGAGAAACTGATAAAACTACACCGGTTGTTATCTTTGCGAACTGGCGATTTTCAATGAAATTACTGATCAATTTCTTTAGATTTTCTATTACTTCCATCTACTCACTTCCTGCCATGAATAATTTAATTTCCATCGTGTGCTTTTCTGCACTGAAGGAATGAGTTGCCTCTTCAATAACATACCATCCCTTCTTCTCAATATCCTTAACATCCACATAGACTGCATGGCCTGCTAAAAAGTCAATACTTCCAATATCAGCTTTCAGACTGAACGTTTCTTTGGGACGATTTTTCATCTTTAAGAGCATTTCGCCCCATTGCTTGATTTGCCCCTCAGTTGCTTTCTCATCCACTTTTTTCATGTACTGGAGCTTTCCCCAAGCGCCAATATTGTAGCTGTCCTGATAGATGTAGACCTCTCTCTTTTTGGTTTCTTTATTCTCTTGGATCAAGCGGACAATATTAGCACTATCCTCAATCGAACCTTCAAACTCAAAGCTAGACATAAAGGATTCATTCCCGATAATGTACTGTATTGGTAAGTTTTTTGGAGTTGTTAGCGTCAACTCTCCGAACTTGTCATACAAGACTAGCAATTCTCCACTTTGTACCAAGGTTTCGTCCATGGCCTCCTGGATAATATCCAAAGCCTTCTTGTCCTCCTTCAACTGAGGGGATAAGGTCACGGCTGGGGCTTTTAGTTCCCCAATCTTCAAATCAAAATCTCCTGCGATTGCCGAGACGATTTGATTGACGTTTTTATCCCTGGCAACAAAGTTGATGTTGCGTAGTAAGTACTTTATCTGATCATGAAAAGTCAAGGTTGTTTTGGTATCTTTCTCATACTTGATTTTGGTCAAATAACCAAAGAATACCTCTTTATCATCTAGCTTGAAAGCAAGTGGAGAACCATACTCAAAGACTACTTTTGTAGAGTTGTACAAAGTAATCTCCACGCTCCAAGCTGACCCTTTTCTAGTTGTCTTGAATTCGACCTTTTCAGACACAGTTGCTAAATCCCATGTATCTCCAGTTTTATTGTTCTGATAGAATAATTGCATCATGGTATTACAAACTCCTGTCCAGGATAAATCCAATGAGGGTCTTTGATTTTGTCTTTATTAGCTTCGTAAATTTCAGTATAGCGGCTGCCGTCTCCGTAAAAGGTCTGAGCAATCCCCCAAAGAGTATCACCGCTCACAACCGTATGGCTTTTTTGAGCAGGCTTCTCTGTTGTAGCACTACGTTCTTCCGTAGCTTTCGCCTGCGGTTTCTTTTTAGTAGCCTCAAGTGCTTGCTTGTCTTTGATGGTGACCTTTCGTGGCTTGTGAGACCGATGTTGTAAAAACTTAATCTTATAAATCAAGTCATCTTCATATCCCGTCTTAGTAGAGACATCGAACTGTTCCACTAGGAATTTCCCGTTAATAGCAGAACCAAAAGCACCCCCAATCATAAGTTGAATAGGAGTGCCTTCGGTCTTAAATTTACGAATAGATGATACAAAGGATTCTGGAGAGACACGGCTATTCCGTTGGTAGTTTCCGTCGTATCTTCCACTAGGGATAAAGGATTCAAACTCAATCGATTGAAGCTCTGGATTTCCGACAAGCGGAACGTTACCAGTATCGATGATAGCGACTGTCTCAATTCCTTGCTTGTCCTCCAGTTTGATTTCTTCTGGATTCACTGGCAATTTAATGCCTTCAATAAATATAAACATCTACTACCTTCTTCCTAGTAAGCCATGAGTCCGTCAGCGCCATTATTCAAAGCATCTACAATCGTTGCATTCAAATCATCCAATACGTTAGCATACTGGCCAGCGTTGTTAATGGAGTCAATGTTGGTAACAATCTCTGGTTTCAAGGTAATAAAGTTCTGTTGCCACTTCATAGTCGCAACATCCTTAATCAACTTGATGTATTCATCGTCCAGTTTGATTTCATCTTCAATCTTGCCGACTTTGTCTAATTTACCACCTGTAGGATTGTGACCGCCGCCTTTTCCTCCGTCGCCTTGTCCAGGTACTGAACTTGCTGGGCTTATTTCGTAAGGTGTCTTTCCTTGATCGCCCAAGAAATTGTTTCCTACACCGTTGGCATCGCCAGCTCCTTTGAAGAAACCACCGACAGCCTTGTCGATACCTTGACCGATTTCATACCCTTTATTAAAGGCTCCCATTCGGTCTCCAAGTTCAAGATAACCTAGTTGTGGAGTGTCAAGGTGCGGAGTTTCTAAACTAGCTTTGTGTTGTTTGAGACCATCTGCCAAGTGCAGACCTTCAAAGGTCTTTTTAACTGGTTTCTGCATGCTATCAATCGCACCAGCTACATCTCCTGCAAAATTAGTTCTACCAAGCGAAACCGAACCAACTGCACTAATATTCAAGCCAAGTCCATTCAAGAAACCAATCATGCTATTAAATCCGCTAAGAACAGAGTTAATCATTCCTTCAACCGAACTAATAACACTATTGACCATGCTATCTACAAATCCTGCAATAGCGACAGCCATATCACGGCCACCTTGAGCAATATCATACCAAGCGCTTTGAACTTGGAAAGACATCTCGTTCCATAAGTTAACAGCACCAGTAACGAACCAGTCAATAAAGTCTAAAATACCTATCAAAATAGTTAAGATAGCCTGATAGAGGAACATCCAGAATGCTATTGCGGTATTCACATACCAAAAGACGCCTTGTAGCATCATATTAATCACCCAGATAGCTGCATTGGCAATACTAAGAAGTATATTCCAAATGGTCATTCCTAGGTAGAATATAGCCCCTATGATGATTCCTGTAGCTGATACGGCTGCACCAGTAAGATTGTTAAACCATGCGACTAAAGCATAGAAAAGTCCGATAAGAATGATGACTGCCATGACGATCAACATGATTGGATTCATTGCCATAACGGCATTAAAACCAGCCATTGCAGCTTTCGCAGTGTTTGTAACGATACTAAATAGATTAGTCGCTATACTTGCTGCGTTCATTGCGACTATATAAGTTCCTATAGCGATTGCTACAGCAATAATAATCGGTTGAATGACAGACCAGTTATCGATGACAAATTGAGCAATCGGCGCCAACATACTCCAAACAGCCCCAATCATATCCATGGCAAAGATAGCCGCTTGAACGACATATTGAAGCACCGTGGCTACAATTTGGGCAAATTGTTGGAATGCGGACGAGTTCACTATCTGATTTATCTTAATCGATATCGGCTCAAGCGCCTTAGTCACAAAGTTCAGGAAGTTCTGCCATGCCCTGCCCCATGTCATTGGCATGTTGCGGAATTGTTGATCAATCGCTTCGCTTGCATCCAGCATGGCAGTTTTGACAATGTCGGCCGTAATCTTCCCGTCTGCTCCAAGTTTTTTAACCTCGCCACGGCTAACGCCTAACTTGTTTGCAATGGCTTGGATTAAGGCTGGTGAAGTCTCAGCTAGAGAACGCAACTCATCACCTTGCAACTTACCACTAGCCATAGCCTGAGTAAGCTGAAGCATGGCGTTTTTTTGCTCTTCAATGCTTGCCCCACCTACTACAAAGGATTTGTTCATGGTTTCTAAAAAGGCAATTGTTTCGCCATTGTTTTGAAAAACATTACCAGCGTGAAGACGCATCTTAGCGACACCGTTTGCCATGGTTGTATAGGCCGAGCCTGTACGTTGTGCGGATGTATAGATAGACTTTTGTAGTTCCTCTGTTGTCTGCGTATCATCACGGATCATATCTAAACGAGCGTGCATATTAGCATACTCGTCTGACATACCTATAGCTTGTTTGGTAATTGCACCGACTGCAATACCAGCTAAAGCGGTCTTCAACAAACCTTTCAAAGATACTAATCTACTTAGCTTGTTAGAAGCGTTATTAGAGGCATTCCCTAAATCTCGTAGAGCTAGTTCTTCTTTTTTGAGCCCTGAAGCTGCTAGAGTTGCACTATTTATAAATCTACCGTTAATATCAATGAGTCGCCCAGCTTTATTTACAAAATATTGACCAGAATCGCCAGCTTTTTTCATAGCTGACTCTTGAGCCTTCATGACTTTGTCTATGCCAGGGCCTGCATTTTTGACACGCTCCATAGTCGCATAGATTTTATTTAAAGTGCCTGTGACCCTATCGGTCAAAGACATGGTTGTTTGTAAATTGGCCAATAGAATCACCTCACTTCTTCATTCTTTTACGTTGTTTCGCCTCTTCGTGCATGACTGCAGCGAAAAAGGCTTTTTCTTCTACATCCATATTCACAAATTCACTAGGGCGAATGTAATAGTTTACGAGGGCGAAGTAGGCAAGTTGTGCCTCCGCGTCCTCTTTTATTAGTTTTTTGCCTCGTCAACCTTGTCTTGGAAAGTTTGGTTGATACCGCTGAGTTCGGTCACAGCTTCCAAAATCAAGGCGCTTTCACCCCAATTAAACATAGTGCCGAACAACTCAGAAGCTCCCATTGTTCCATAAGAATCTTGTAATTCTTTATCGTTTAGGTCTGGAACCACGATAGACGCAATACAGATTTCACGGTTATATTTAACACCATCAAAAATACGCTCTTGGCGTCCGTTACGACCAGGCTTATTGACAAAACAACGGTCATTGATTAAGTCCGCTTCACGAGCACTCAATACTCGAATTTTAACTGGTTCCTCAAAAGAAGGAAGCAAGACATCCTTAGTCTCTTCCCCTTTTTTGTTTTGTTTCAAAAACGCTTGTAATCCACTCACCACTATTTCCTCCTTGTGTTAGTATGTAATTTCTTGGAATTCTGATAAGATATCAAAATCTTGGAATGTGAAGTCCGTTTCTTCGTCAATGACCTCATCTGCTGATCCATCTAATTTAAAGATAAGTGATTCTTTGAACAGAACACCTTTCAAAACGATGGTATAGCGACCTGCACGAGATGTACGATCTTCGTTGGTACACTTGATATCGATACGAGGTAGCAACCCGTTTTTAACGTATTCCAAAGCCATCTTCTTCAATTCAGGACGATGGTAATACATCTTCACAGTTCCTGTACCTTCTGCACCGACAATCTTACCGCCCTTCATACGAGAGTTTAGAGGGGTAACATCAGCTTTTGTGTATTCAATTTTCGCTTCTAGAGAGATAAGCTCTGCTAGTTCATATTGCTTGTCATTGATTGTAAAGAAGACTGTTCCTTCCTTAGCAGATAAAGCATCTAATTGGTTCATAATAGCCATTAGCTAGTTTCTCCTTTCTTAATCACAGATAACCGTCATGTACAAGATTTCCATAGCATCTGTTAAGACAATTGGCAAGTTTACCACGACGGATTCTTTGGTAATACCTTGTGAAATCTCAATATCTTTAGCTTGGTACTCCAAGGCTTGCTTTTGAGCCAGTGGGTCAAGGACCATTGTGATAATCCGTTGTTTAAACAACTCACGACCATTCACATTGTTTGGTACTTTACCGATAAAGTAGTTCTCAAAGATATACTTAACATTGGTGTTGATATTATCCATGGTACGGACAAGTTTATTCTTACCAAAAATACGACTATGTTCTGCCGTATAACTAGTAAATGAGTTCACATCTGACAGGATAATAACTTTTTCATTCCGATAGGCAAAGATAAGCTGACCTCTATTAATAAGCTTTTCAGCCTCTGCTTCGTTCTTACGCTCACAGTCGATAGCACCTGGATAAGACTTGAATGTATTGGATTGCAAGCCAGCGCCTGCATACTTACCAGCTACGAAGTATACACAGTCCTTAGCGCCTAGTTTCGTACCGTCACTTAATGTAACCCCGTTACCGACTGATACAACACCTTCGTCGTCAGCGTCCGCATAGTCATTCAATACTGCAATGACTGAACGACCAGCGTTTCGCCATTTTTTGATATGAGCCGTAACAAGTGCTTTTGTTGAACTTGTTTCTGTACCAAGCGCTAAAACACGGAAATCTTGTGTGTCTAAACCATTGAGGAATGATTCAACTTCTGAATTAGTTGTTGCGCCATCTGCACCACCTTCAAGCAGTAATGTTTTATCTCCTGTTGTTAAAGTACCAGTTACATCGATATAATCATTCTTGAATGGCAATGTTGTGATAATTTGTTTATCGACTTCTTTCCCAAAGAAAACAGTCGTTACTTCAAAACCAGGCTCAACTTGTTTTTTGAATATAACATGGATATTGTTGCCAGCTTTTCCTTTGTATTTAGCTGTAACAGTCATCCCTCTGTCTGTTTTAATCGCCTTCGTCCCAGTATTATTCACTCCATTATAGACAAGAACCTTACCAGTTCCTTTCAAAGCTTCACGAATCGGAAGGAGTTCATCAATTGGTTTACCAAATAGCTGGCGGAAATTGCTTGTACCATCAACAAGTGTGAAGGCACCAGGTTCTCCCCAAGATCCAGCAATCATAACTGCTGCAATCGTATTGTCTTCCAAAGGAATAATCACATCATCTCTTGATACGAAATTGATGTAGGCCTTTGGAACTCGTTTATTCTGTACTGTCCATTGTGCCATTAGTTAGCTACACCCTTTCTCCAGTCTTCTAAAATGCGTCTTACTTCTGCTAGTGAGTATGACTGGTCATCTTCTAGCAAAATGTTTAACAAAGTTGCATCATCTTCAAAATACTTGAGTAATGCCTCTTTGCCAAATTTATCTTCAGTAGTTGGTTCCACTGGTTCGGTTACATACCCTACTTCTTCATTCGTTTCCATGAGAAGTTTCACCTATCCTTTCTAATATTTGCATTCTTGGTTCTTCTTCAACCCATCGAACGTATCGAGTGATTGTGAATGTACATATCAAGTCATTGGCATTGTATTCCACCTTCAAGTCATTAATAGGGTACTTATCTCCTAAATAACGAAAAGAAGGCGAATTAAACACCGTTTCAATCTCTTCAAACTTTTGGTATAAGTCTGTTGTTTTTTCGGTGTAGTAATGCAGCAAAACAATAAAAACCTGCTTATCGTTTTGGTTTGCCAACCGCTTCCGAGTCACAGGTTTCACATCTACAATAAAACAAGGTGTTTTCAATCCTTGCTGGATTTGTTCATCATACACCTTGCACCCAAACACATCTTTGAGTTGCTTGATGACGAGTGGTCTAATACTATAATCCACCTAGTTCCTCCTTTAGCCTCTCTTCGATTTGTTGCGCGATTTGTGGGATTTTCTGTTTAATCTGTTCTTCTGTCAGTCTCATCATGAAGCGCCCTTCTACCCAAGGATTGACCAAGCGCTTGCCGATTGCAGGGACATAACGCCCCACTTGTTGACGGTGTCCACTTTCGACGAAAGAAGCATATTCCATAGGGTTAAATACAACAACCTCGTACACATCCCCATTTTTACTTGCTTCCATCTTCCAGGATTGATTGAGCTTACCTGTTAGGCCCTTTGGTGTCCGTTCCTTAACCTCTTTCAAAAAGGCTAGGCCGATATCTTTAGCAGCCTGCATAAACTCAGAGTCAATGATTGCCTGAGCTCTTTCAAGTCTCTTCAAGAACTCTTGAACATCACTATCATCATAGCCACTCATGTCGTCTCACCACAATTTCTTGATGTGTTACATAAACCATTGGATCTTCGCTGGTCAGGTACTGAACACCATCCACGACCAATTTACTACCAGCTTTGATAGCAAATTTAGGCGAACAGAAAATTTTGTGTTCTGTCTTGAGTTGGTGTGCTTCGTTCTGTTCAGTATTCACTAAATTACGAACAGAGACACGGCAGGGAACCTTCTTGTGGATTTCTTTGAATTCTACAAAATCAGCTCCGTTTGGTTTCATACCCTCGACAGCAGCAAACACATCCATCTTTTTATCATAGGTCCATTCAATACTTGGTGTCGCCCGAGATAGAACATCATTGATATTCATCCTACCACCTCAACTTTCTGAACCGCTGCAGCTGACTGGTAAAGTCCAGCAAGACACTTTCAGCACGTCTGGCAAGATCTGACTTAGCCAATTCGACACGGGTATCTCCAACAGAAATATTCTTACCTTGGACAGCTTGGTCAGGATTACAAACAATATAAACCATCTGAATGGCCACAAATCGCAACTCTAAAGGAAAATCCTCACGATTACAGTAATTAAGAATGTTCTGCTTGACTTCATCGACTACTAACTCGTCTGGATAGCATGAATAACGTTGTTCATACAAGTCGATTAAGGCTTGCCTAGCATCTTCGTTATGCTTTTGGATTTCTTCAAATGTCATTTTCTCCATCAGCAGAACCTCTCTTTCTACTTATCGTCCTTAGCGGATTTCTTAGCTAATTTATCAAGCTCTGCTAGAGCATTATCACGTTCAGCTAAAGCTTGGTCACGTTCAGCAACTACTGCTTTGTACTCCTGAATAGTGTAAGTACGTCCGTTAGTCGCTGGCTCTACGACTACATACTCACCATCTTTGATTTCAACCACATCGTAACCATCTTCAAGGAAGGTTACTTTTTCTAGTTCATCAATATCTAGCACACGATTGTCTTTTTTTACTGTTAACATTTTCTATCCTCCTTCTTTAAGGTGCGACGACAAAGGCTAGACCTTCATGTTTAGTCTGGAATAGCAATACATCATCGTAAGATTGTTCGTAGTACAAGTAGTTGCCGCTTGAAGAAGCACTTGGTTCGTCAAGTCCTACAAATTCATATTTTTGTGGCGCTGCCATACATGGAATATGAATCAAGAAGAAGTGGATTTGTTTAGCAGTTGGGTCAACTTTCGCCCCATTTGTGAAGTTGTACAAGGTCTTCATACGGTCAGATGGAATAGATGGCTCAATCGTCACATCGTCCAAACGACCAATAGAACGGTCAATCACTGTACCTTGACCGTGGATATTGACTGTACGACCAAATTGCTTGATGTTCTTGATCATACGTTTAACAGCTGGTGTACAGAAAATAACACGACCTTCTGCTGGTACTCCAGCTTCATCCATTTGTTCCATCAGCTCATCGAAAGTTGCGAGGAAGTTTTCCTCAGTCAAATTCAATGACTTAATTTGTTTACTTTCTGTATCAAGTGCTTTCTTACGAGAGAACAATTTAGATATCATGAATTTATCCATTTCTGGAACTTTTTCAGTATCGTTGAATATTTTAGTGATGTTAGCAATCGAAACGACATAGTCACTTTCATCAACATCTGATGGGTCTACTAGTGTTGACCAGTAACGCTCATTAGTCAATGTGTATGTTTCCCATTGGTTTTCATAGTTAGCATCAATGCTAGTAATTGTGCGACGTGTACGGTCTTTACGTCCTTCCTTAATCAAAAGACGTGGTACTTTTACTTCTTTAGCTCCTGTGAACTTCAAAAGTGTATTGGATGGAGAGTTCCAAAGTTTGTTAGTGAATAACAATCCGTTTTCACTGTAACGTTCCTGCAAGCCTTGTTGGTAAGCCTGTGCATAGTTCAATGTTGCTGGCATATCTGTTCCTCTTTTCTATTTTTTGATTATAGATCTGACGTGAACGCATTAATCATCTGCGTTGTCAGGTCGTTAGCAACTGTTTCTTCTTGTGTTGTCCCTTGTGGCTTAGCACCAGCGATATGTGGTTCTGCAGCCTTTTCTGGAGCAAATAAAAAGCCTTTAGATTCCTTCAAAGCTGTCAACTGTTCATCTAATCCAGTCACTGCTCCGTTGTCACCTAATCCCAATTTAGACTTATCTAGTAGACTAGACACGATTCCAGCGTCGTGAACCTTACCGCTCAAGTGCATTTCAATAGCATGATCTAACTGCATTGTCTTGAGTTGTTGTTCATGTTCCTTCTGTTGTGTCTTGTACTTGCTGTCCAAGTCTGAGTATTTTTGTTGTAGGTCAGCATTGCCTTCAGCGTCTTGTTTGAGCTGTTTCATGTCCTTATCACGCTCTTTCAACTGGTCCTGCAATCCCTTGGCATTATCTTCTGCAGCAGACACCTTCGCTTGTAAATCCTGTGTTGATTTGCCATGTTCAGACATAACTGCTTCAACTTGTTCTTCAGTCAATCCTAACTGTTCCAAAAATTTACGATTCATTTCTTTTCCTCCTGTACGTTTGTTTAACGTGGCAACGACCACGACATTTTGGTAAAGTAAAAAAGCCTTTTAACGCCATGCCCAGGGCGAAAGACACTAGTCGATTTGAACTAGTTTAGCGATTCGGTTATGTAAATCTCTGATTTTTCGCTGTTCTTCTATGTGTAGCACTAGCTTTGTTGTAATGACGGTTACAGCAATTGTTAGTGCTATTTTTGTATACATCCTCAAGGTAATGCCTCCAACATATAAATTTAACCGTACGGAATTCCATACGGTTAGAGCATAAGAAAAGCACTTAGATTTCTCTAGGTGCTTGTTGATAGATATTCTTCATATTCTTTACGTGCGTAGTCAGGCATATTTCTCTTTGCTCTGACAATAAATTCATCAAGTGGAGTGTCATTGCTTGATCTACTGGAATTGTAGAAATTATTCCTAAAACGATGAATCCATCTTTTAGAGCGTTCGCTTGTAAAAACTGGCGGGTAATCTTTTGAAAACTCCTCCAATATTTGTGGATGATTTTTCTCTAAAAATGCTTGACTAAAGAAAATTGCGTTCCCTAAAAAAGCAACTTGTTCAGCTGTCGCTTTTTTTAAGGGTTCAAACAAGATATGTTCTAAATATTTTGTTTTCATTCCACTACCTCCACTTCAAAAATCCTTCGTTTAGAGTCAAAAGCCATCTCTTGCACCGTTTCAGATAGAACTTTAAACCTTGTATTTGGTTTAATTACGAACTCTTTTTCATCGGCATAATTACTCAATTCACTGACATACGCACCAACAGATTGACCTTTTTTGATGAGTATATTCAATTGAATTTCAACATCTCCGCCTCCAAATTCCTCTATAACTGCCCTATCAAGACTAGTACTCATAAATCCTTTATCAATCACTAGTGTTTTACCAACAGCATTTATTAAAAAATTGTCTTCTGATTGATTAAATAATCGATAAGTTTTAAATGTTTTTTCTGCTTTATACGTTGAAATAGCTGAAATAATCTGCTTAGATTTCTTCTCAATATCATTATACCACTTTTTAGTCTCATCACTTAATTTTTGTGAGTTTCCACCTGATATTTTATCTAAAAATTCTTGTTTTCCTACTCTTAATACATGGTTGTAATCCTCGTACATCGCTGTTGTATATTCATGGATAGATTCCGCTTCATAACTAGATAGATTTCTCAACCACTTCTGATAAGATTTTTGCTTTCTGAAGAAGTCATCTATTTCATTCGGTTTTAGGTCGGGCACAACCTCAGATTCCTTAACACCTCTAAGAACAGCTTCCCCTTCACGCTCCCAACCTGCAAAGATTTCGTCCAGAGAACGTTTCTCGGTAGCTAGTTTTACTGAGCTGTCGTTTTGCAAGATATCAAAGTAAGGGCTAGGCTTGTCAGACTTGACTGCAGGCCTGATAGTAGAACGGCAACGAACATGGAAAGGCGGTGCAGTTCGTCCTGGTTCGTATTCTTTGACAGAATGAACCTCATGATTTTCTAACCTGCAAATCTCACTTGTACGACTGTCTAAGACTGCTACAATTTCGTAGTGGTCACCACCTAATTCCTTGATAGTATCTAGCGTCGCAAGGTTATTGTAAAAAGTCGTCTCAGTTCTGACAAGCGTATCAGCTCGGTGATAGGCGACTCCTGTACGTTCAGAAAGGGCTCTAGCCATTCTATCAATAGACCAGCCGCCTGTCAGACCTTTATTCAAGACATCACTAATTGCTTTATAAGCAACTTCTTTATGCACCCATACATTTTCAGAAAAGGTTTTACCACTCCAGTTACTCCCCATCTTATGCTTAACTGCATCTACACCTAATATTGGTTTCTCTATGATTCCAAAATGAGCCAGGTTCTTAGCTTGATGGATTTTACCTTTGATGTAGACGTCACTAAGAGCCTCTGTGACCTTGTCATGTATGCCGTCTGGCTTACCATATAACTCAGCTGTTAGACGCTCAATTTCAGCAAGCAAAGCCTCTTTGCGACTAATACGATGACGATATCCCAAGGCGTCCAACAGTGGTGTCGGTGTGTCAGGATTCAAGGCCATCTCACGGAATCTTTCAAGAGTTCCATGCTTAAACTCTCTACGTTCTTTATCCGTCAGATATTGCTTGGCCTCCGCATGAGTCATTTTATTATCAACTGCATACCTGGCATAAAACTTCTCAATCTCAGATAGTAGCTGATGTTTATAGTCTGCCAAAGATTGGCCAATCTGTGCCATGTACCTATCAGCTACTATCTGAGCGTTGTGCTCCTGTTGTAAAGCTCGCTCAGTCCAGTACTCATCTATCTTTTTCTTGTTCTCGGTCGTCATGATCTTCATCTACCTTTTTGAAATTAGTCTGAGAGTATGGATCTTGTCCTTGTTCCTGTTGTTCTTTCAAGCGCTCCTCAACCTCTGGTTGATACCATGGATGTTGTTCACGAATGCTTAGGTCGTCTAAGATACCGATTGAGTTCACACAGTCTTGAATCGCTTCAGACTCGTTTGAAATGATGTCACGATTAAAGACATAAGTAAATTTAGACGCGTCAAATGCTACTCCTTTATTAGCTGCATACTGTTCTACGAACCAAAGGAATTGCTTAATGCCTTTTTGAAACTCATTTTCCAGCTCATTACAGTCCAAATCAAGGTCTGTATAGCGCCATTTAAGAGCCTGACCACTGGCATTCCCTAGATTATCATCTTGGGTATCAATAGCTCGTGCAGCCTCATACAAGAACTTACGAGAGCGTTCGATATCTGCTTCAACTCCGCTAGTATCATTGTCTGCTTGTAGGGTATCTACACCACCATCACTAGAAACCTTGATAGAGCGGAACTTATTCAGATTATTCATGAACTCGCCCAAATCTGCACCCTGATAGTTTTTCAAAACATAAATCAGTTTCGGCATATCTGCCAACATATCTGCGTTAGTAGACATTTGAAGTTGAATATTATCAATCAGAGACTTGGTTTGGACTAAAAGACCGTCCTCATACTCGTTGTAGCGGAATGGAATCAGAGGGACTTTCTCCCAAGTATAAGGAATCCGTGTACCGTCTGCATTGACATAATAAAAATTCCCCTTGGTCTCCTTGGACAGTGGATTGAGTTCAAGATGTGAGCCTGTCCAGATATAATCTGTAATTCCTTGTTCATCGTAGTATTCTACAAAGGTTTTGGTTTTCTTCACTCCACTTTCGTAGACTGCTTGTTTGTAGACACGTACAAAGGCAGATAGTTCCAAATGACGCTCGTCTTTCCAAAAGGGAATAATCTGCTCACTTGGGATTTTAAACAAGCGTAGATGGCCGTTCTCATCGTAATAAGGCAAGCCGTAAGCTATCCCTTTCATCACTGCTTCCTTACCGAGTGACTTAATTGTAGATAAAAGATCCTCATCAAACACGCTGTCTAAAAAGTCTTGTGATTCTTCTCCCTCTAGCGAGATGGTAGGTTGTTTAGAAAACAAATACCCGACCTTCTGGTCTACCAGCTTCTTAAACAAACCCAATTCAATCCTTGAGTTTGTCCGCCAGTCTACATCTACTTTTTTCTTTCGAATATCCGTTTGGTTTCGATAATATTCGTAAGCCTGTTTCATCGTGCTTACCTTCTCAGATGCCTGATGTTCTCTGATCTCAATCTCTAGTATTTCGTTTTGGGTTGTATTCTTAATCAACAACCGCCTAATTAACCATTTAAACCAATTACTCAACATTTCTCCTTCTCCTACCAGAATGATATTCCTGGCTGTCTCATATCGTCTTCAAACGCATATCTAGTAGCGTCGATTGTGTGGTCATTTACTTCTTCTAATTTAGGCTTGGGATTTCCATCACGGTCAACTGCATAGTCGGCACTTTCGAACTCTCTTGCAATGTTCGGTGTGTGTTCTGGGTCTATCACAATGGCATCCAAATCATCCAACCAGCGCTCCCCATACTCACGACTATCAGGACCTTTCTTAGCACCTTGAACAAGTGGAATATTCAGCTGCAGTTTTAATTCATCAATCGACTTAGGCTCTGCGCTATCACAGGTTATCATCTGAGATTGATAGCCTTTCTCACGGATTCTTTCAGCCAATTCACGGTTGCTAATCTTCACGCCATAAATCTCATCGATAGCATAGATAACACGTTTCTTCTTGTCGTAATGCCATCTTACAAAAGCCAGAGGATCATTAGCATAACCAAAGTCGTTCCCTTGCCGAATGTTATCAAACCTTGCTATTTCCTCGTCTGTAATCTTGCGGAATACTAGATTTTCAAACGGTGCTACACCCGAACCGATAGCCTCCCCCAGATACTCCCAACGATAACGCTTCTCAGAACGCTCTCTCGTTGCCTCTGCTTCTTCTATAAACTCTTTGGCAATAAAAGGGTTATCTTTGTATGTCGAATGGTGTACGTGGGTGTTAGGGGGCTGTATGACGCTCTCATATTTCTTATTCACCCAAGATTGTTTTCTTTTGGGTGGGTTGTAAGAGTAAAAGAACTTATAAAAAAGACCATCAGCCAATTCTCCACGTAGAAGTGAGTTGGTGATTGTCTTTACTTCATCTTCATTTTTAAACTCAGCAAGCTCTTCAATCCAGCAGATTGCGAATGGAAAACGGCTATCTTTCAAGGATTTAATACGCTCTGGATCTTGTGCACCACGGAAGATAATATAATTACCTCTTGGGATATAGGTTATCTTCAAAGGGGATTTATTAATCTTAAATAAATGACTGACCCCTTGCTCACTAATCGCCCATTTCAATTGCTCGTAAACCGATTGTTCTAGCGTATTATCTGTCTTACGAATACACACGGCATTGACTGGATAGCGCATAATCAGTTGAACAATAACGTGTCCGATGTCGCTTGACTTACCAGAACCACGTCCACCTTTTTCAACTACATGTAAGATTTTAGGGTCAAACGCTGCACGCCACATAGGATAGAAAGCCTTTGGGATAAATTCGCTCATTCTACGCTTCATCGCCAATTCCTATATCATCAACGAATTGAACAGCCGAAGACATTTCGATTTCTTTTCTCTCTAAATATGCTCCATTCACTTTGAATATGTGGTCTAGAGAGCGTTGTCTTTCTTCAATCGTCGGAGTAAATTCATAAGTCGTTTCCGATACCTCCACGCCTTCAGCAGTCTTTACAGTTTTTTTAGAATATCCTTGTTGAGTTTCCCCTCTAGCGATACTAGCAGAGATTGCCAAGGCTTCTACGATTGACATCGAACGTTCATCAAAAAGTTCTTCTGTACGTTTTTTAATGTATTCAGAAATGTCAACTTTTGTCAATAACTTATGCCCTATAGACCTCGCTGTTTTGTCAGAATACCCTGCTTTTATTGCGGATTGTGTTGCGTTTCTACTGATGATGTACTCATCTGCAAATCGTCTTTGTCTCTCATTCAATTTTCCATCACCTCCTTTCACAATAAAAAAGCCACACGATGTGCGACCTTCCTGCAAGACGACTACTACCTTGCGTGTTAATTAGAAATAAATTTTCTGATTTATTTTTTGTAGTCTTTACAACCTCTGAAGGAATCAAACCCTCTAGCTTATAACTTATCCGGAATATAATTAGCTACGCAACCATGCGAGGTTCGGTCGCTACTGCAACCATTTTTAAGTTAATGAGTGATATATGAATGCTAGGCCTACTGCCTACACCATTCTGGAACACAAACACTCAACGGCGATGCCCGGAATCGAACCGAAAAAATATATAGGAGAGAAAATCACTTTACGCCTGTCACCGCCAAAACGAGGCCGAAACCTCGGAAAAATATAATAAATATAAAGGAGACGTCAATGAACGAAATAGAGGGAGGGACTCGAACCCTCAATGCCCTTTACGACACCCTGATTTCAGGTACCTCTCTTTTCAATTCTTGACACTACCATTCTAACAGATTATCATTACAGTGCACATCAAGATTATTTTGATTAACACATATTCTCAAGATATTCTCAAGATAACTCAAGAAATTCCAAATTATTCCAAAATTACCTCCAGCTCTTCAATAGCAACCTTACGCATGCTGTAATACGAGCTCTTGCTGATTGATAACTTATCACAGATATCCTCGATATACGTTTTAGTAATATATGTCATTCTCAAGATTGCCCTGTACTTTGGATTTTTAAGCCTGTTGATCACTCTACCTAATTTAAGTTTTCTGTTAATGACCTCTTTAGTATCCTGCTCTATAGCCTCTTTCATCACTACCAGCTGAGTATAGACATCATCAACTTTTCTAGTTTGTCCACCTTTGACTTTGACATCTGACCACTTAGGACTTGAGAGCAAACCTGCCTCAAGTTCATTGATTTCATCTATACGGCTTTGGATGTCCATGTCAAGGTCTTGTAATTCTTTCAATAACTCTTTAGCCTTGTTCACTCTCTATCTCCTTTGTGATATAATAATATTATTGAGATTATAGCTGAGACAGAGAATGTCTTGGCTTTTTTATTTTTCCCCGACAAGGACATTTATCGGCAGATTGAAATAAGTCGCTACGTCTTCAACATTGTACATATCAGGTACGGCTTTTAAATTCTCCCAATTTGAGATTGTTGCAGTTGAATAGCCTAGCTTATTTCCTAATTCTTTCAAAGTAATCTTATTGTCTTTTCGTTTTTGCCTTAACATAAATGCGAATCTTTGTCTTCGTTTATCAGTCAATCTTTGTTCGTAGTTCATCATTTATCCTCCAAAAGTTCAGGGTTTTCGTAGATATTGCCGATGATTTCTTCATGCTCAGTCCACGCATATCCTTCTCTCAAGTCTTTTAGGTATACAGCTGGCATTCCTCCAAAATATGTACGCCATATTCTTTTTCTATATAGACTTCGTGAAGGCATCCTCTTGTGCATTTAATAATATCTCCGACAAAGACCTCTTTCCCGTTCTTGTCTCTGAGTCCTGTTGATTGCATGAGTTTGGCATCTCTAAAATCTCTCCAATACTCTCCAAAATCATCATATAAGCGAACTCCTTCAGTGTCTATATAAATCCTATCAACCACCGACATTCTTTTTCGCCAACTATCCCACGCTCTAAATTTTGGTGTCATGTTAAATCCTCCTTAAATAAACAAGCTAGCTAACCATATCAAGAATGCACATGTAATGATTTTTGAAATACTGCTTTTAACAGTATACGAATAATCCTCTTCAGATTCTTTTTTGCTGGATAACACAGGCCAGATGAAAGATAGTAGTGCATCCATCCCTAATGCTTTCCAGACTGTAATTTTACCAACTGGAACAATTGTTGTGATAATCTCATTCCATCCATACTGAACTACAAATGGCGATACAACGATTACAAATACCGCCCCAATAATAATTCCTAGTTTTTTCATTTTATAAATCCTCCTCTTTTACAAACGAGCCATCAATCCAACGACCCTTGCGGTCTTTAATTTCTTGGTAAGCCAGTTCAAAACATTCCTCAAAACTGTAACCAAGCGATTTGCTGATTGATTTCAGGTAGCCGATCGAGCGTACTAGATTCTGACTACACAACACCTTACTAGCAAACTCTTGTGATAGTTGAAACTCACTAATATTTGCATTAAGTGAGATGAAGCTTTCCATTGCATCTTTTCTCTTGATATTATCAGATTCTTTGAAAATCTGATTCACATCTTCCTTGATGAGCAAGGCCAGACCGACAATCACGACTGCACAATCTCCGATGCTGTCCTTGGTCAGTTGCTCATTCTTTTTGAGATAGCCAGCACAGAGTTCACCGAACTCTTCGCTAAGCTTTAGCGACTGCTTGTCTAGTCGTCCACCATTTTCTAAATCACGGTCTATAAACCATTGTTTGACTTTTTCTAGTGTGTTCATAGTAACACCTATAATTCTTCCAAATCAAAATACTCTGTCAGTTCGTTCTTCAATTCTTCGATAGTATTGCATCGTCCGATTAAATCAGATACATCTAGCATCGTGTCCTCTTTATTCAGAGTGTTCTCTGCTACTGCATCAGCTACCCATTTTGGATGTGTACCAGCGTAGGAGAACTGATTTTGAGGTAATAACTCAAGCAATGCTTCGTATCGTTCTTCTAGTGAAACCAAGGCGCCAAGCGTATCAATAAATGCAGTATCCGATTTCCTGGTTTCAAAAACTTCTGGCCAATTTTGCTTGACAATTTCAGCATAAATTTCAGACCATTCTTTGTCTGAAAAACGTGATTTTTCAACCAAGGCACCATATTCGATTTCCTTACCATCGACTGTTACTTTATAATTCATATTCTTACCTCATCCCCAACTTTCACTTTATCCCACTGCTCTTTGGTGATCACAAAAATTCCATAATCTCTGATAGTCACTGTATACAGCTTTCCATGCCGTCCTTTCTCAACGACCTTACCAAATATCTCAGCGCCTGCGTTATCCGCCTTGTAGATAACCATCGGCTTCTTTTCTTCCAAATCTCGAATCCTGTCCATCTGCCAGATGTTTAGTCCAGCAGATAGCAGAATCCAGATAGCTATGAATCGTTTCAATCTGTGACCTCTCTCCCATCTCTTACTTTTTGCAAATAATATTTATATATTTCATTGTAGGCATGTTCATTTACTAACTTTTCAAGTGCTTTATTGACCACTTCTGATATGCTTCTATAACCACCATATTCTTTGATGGCTTCGACATGGTCATACATATCTTTGGTAAGCGTTGCTTGTACCTTTCTAGCCATCACTCCACCTCCTCAAAATAACTATGAAATTTACTTAAATTGACAATAGCGACCTCTTCGACAAAATGTTTTTCGATGTCAAAGTCTGGATCGTTTTTCCCAAACTCTTTCTTTGTTGCTTTTTCAGCAAGCGAAGGTAAAGCGAATATACTTGCTCCGTTTTTTAAGGCAAGCGGATTTCCATGTTGATTCACTATTCGATACCCTATATCAAACTGTCTAATTTCCATTGGGATTTTTATGCGTTTACTTTGATCCTTCATTCCTTCTTCAAGCGTTTGTATCATCCTTCAACCTCCTCAATTTCAACACCTTCACAATCGAAAACCCATCCGAATCCAGCTTCTTCGAGTTCTTTGCGGGTGTGGGAATATATAGCATTGTCTAAACTAAAGCTTTTTGTAAAGAAATACCTTTCCAAAAGTTCTCCATAAACCAACATATTTTCTTTAATATTCCCTTTAATCTTAACCAGATACCGCTTCTCTTTCTCGACCTCGTAGCCGAAAATCCAAGCTAGTGCGAATAATTCGGAGTTGTCCCAATACCATTCTGCAACTCTGTCAGACATGCTTGCATCTATTGAGTAGGACAGTGTATGACCTAGTTTTTTCTGTTCTGTGATAAATTCAGCTACAAACTGCGGAACTTTTACTTTTTCTGGTTCGTCTAGTTGTTTGATTGTGTCGATGATTCGGTCTACATCAATACAATTGATAAATCTACTTTTATTTTCTTTTAAGGTATTGCAATAATCAATCAATTCCTGCTTATTCATCTTCCAACTCCTCAACTCACCTTGTGGCTTTCCAGATTTCCAAATTCTTGGCCATGGTTTACAAAATATGAACCAATCAGGATTGCATCAGCCTCATCGTCTTTGACGTTCAGGCCGAATTCATCAGACACCTTAGCAACGGCCTGCAGCTTCATTGATTTCTTACTTCGGTCTTTGTAGCTAAATTTCCAGTACTTGCGCCAGGTCGACACATTCACGAAGTACACATTGTCAGCAATCAGTCGGCCAAGGATGATACCTGTCACAATTCCGATACTAATCATAGACTGCTGATTTGGCCCCATGACTGAGTTCTTCTCGACCACAATCGATTCAAAATGGCAGTTGTATTTCTGGAGCGCTCTCGATTGAATCGCTCGCAATTCGCTAGCCATGAAACGGCCACGCTCAAAGAAGGACTTGCTTTTATGTTTTAAGACACCACTCTGAACAAGATTAGAGCCGTGAAATACGGCCCAGCCTGTCGCAGTAGTTGAAATGTCTAACGATAAGGTCAGATTTTTCATTGTAGCTCCTTTGCTATCGCTGCTATGACATTGACTGTCACGCTATTTCCTGCTTGTTTATATAATTGACTGTTTGAGTTGACCTCTTGCGCCTTATCAAAAGCCCAGTCTGGAAATCCTTGTAACCTCCAGCATTCACGAGGTGTCAGCTTTCTAATTCTAAAGTCAGGTTCAACCACCCCTTGACTCTCGCCAGTCAGTAAAGTATTAGCAACTTGCTTCCCAACTCTACCTCGTCTTGTTTTAGAGTTTGGGTGTGATAAGTTCACACTATCACCAATTTGTGCTTCAGCGTATCCTTGAGAGGTCGCCTCTGTTATTTTTAAAACATTATTTTCGTGATAGCTATTACTTGTTAGAGTCGGAGCGATGCCATATTCTCCGCCTTGATTGTAGCCATGACCACGTTGGATGATTTTAGGTTCAAGGCCTCCACCTTGATAGGCTCGGATTGTTGGTGCTATGCCGTCTGTTTCGTAAACCACTCCACATTGATTAAAATTGGGTTGCAGGATTCCGAACTGTTTTATAGCGACCTGCTTAGGCTCTTTGTAATCTGTTGCGGTTAAAGTTCCCACTACACCACCTGAACCATAGACCACGCTTTTAGTTCCTTTACTTGTGCCATTCGGATTTTTAGTATTGCCTATAATTTCTATTTTTGGTGGTTGATGATCAGATTGTTCACTTTCTCCGCTGATAGGAAAAACGTTTCTGGTACGTTCTCCTCTAAGATGTCCGATAATGAACACACGTTCCCGATTTTGGGGGACTCCAAAATTCTTGCTATTAAGCACTTGCCATTCCACATCGTACCCCAGCTCATCCAAGGTTGAGATAATGGTCTCGAATGTAATTCCGTTTTCGTGATTGAGGAGTCCTTTGACATTCTCAAGGAATAGATATTGAGGTCTGAGAATAGATGCGAACCTAGCAATTTCAAAGAACAAAGTTCCTCGTGTATCTTCAAAACCTCGTCTGTTTCCTGCAATTGAGAAAGCCTGGCACGGAAATCCTCCACAGATAGCGTCCACACGTCCGATTCTTCGAATAGACTCATCTGTGACTCTTGTAATGTCATGTAATTCAATTTCTCCCTTCGTGTCGTGTATAGCTTTATAACTGGCTCTTGCGAATTTATCAATCTCACAAAAGCCTATACATTCATGCCCGGCCGATTCCATTCCTAAACGGAATCCACCAATGCCAGCGAATAAATCCAAAAATTTCATCTGTTTATCCAAAAAATGCGACTGCCTTTGTGAATTTGGCTAAATACGGGCAGCCGCTCGTCCAAGGTCACATGACCGTTTTTAACGCTTTCTAGTTCGCAGTTTTACAAGAATGCACGGCTTGTTGGTTTTTGAGTTGTTTCCAAAATGGAAATAGTTGGTTTCTCGAATTTAACAATCACTTTAAGTCCAGTTACTCGCTGGATTTCTTCGTCTGAAGCATTTTCTTTCATCAACTTCAGCGCAACATCTTCCAAGCTACGAAATGCTCCAATAACTCATCGAACTCTCTACACGTCTCGCAGTAATCTGGCTCTTCATAGCGACCCAACGTGTACCAGCCACCGAGATGATTTTCGTAGAGATGAATCATCAGACCACCTCTACACGCTGGCTCAAAGCTTTTGTTTTGCAGTATTCACAATGGCCGCACGGCTTTGCTTTCTCCTCGCCTCGCTTGACCTTGTCAAGATGTTGGATAAGCATAGACAGCTCGGTCAACTCATAATCAAGTTTTTCCTGCGATTGGAAAACAATCGCTCTGGTATCAGGGGTCGGCTCTTTAGTCACGGCATAGATAACAGGGGTAAACTCCTTGCCATACTTCTCTTCTAGCATTTTCTTATAAGCTGCCATCTGAAGGACATACCCCCAAGCTTCGAACCAGCGGACTTGAATATTTCGCCCGCTTGCTTCATCCTGAACCCAAACCATGCTGTCAATGTCAGATTTCGTGGTCTTAATATCCACGAAATACCCTTTTTCAACATTGAGACAGTCAATCTTGCCTTTAAATTCCACTCCTTCGATTTCGCCTGTGATAGCAACCTCTTTCTGACCGACATAATAGTCCATGAACTGTTTGTCAGCTTCCAGTCGCTCAATCATTCGCTGGCCGACTAAGAAGTCAGCTTTTAACTGACCTTTGGTTTTCCCAGCTTTCGAAATCATGGCATCCGCATTTTCATCCATAAACTTCTTATGTGCTTCTGGACTTTCGAAATAGCTGTGAACCATGTTACCAACCAAGAGAGCTGTGTTGTCTCTTTGATCTTCCCATTCTCCTTCTAGCTCTGCCAATGCCCGTGCTTCGCACTCCCTAAATCGCTTGTATTGCGAGATAGACCAGTAGCGACGTGCGGAATCTACCGAGTAGTAATCTTTTCCAAGTAAATCCATTGTCATTTCATCTCTACCTTTACTGATTTTGTTTGTGGCTCAAATTGAACGCCGTGAGCATTGAGCCATTCTTTAAATTGCTCCTTTATTTCCTTTGCATTTTCTGCTGGAAAAATTAAATCTACAGTAAATTTGTAACCATATTTTTTAACGCCATCCTCAGAAGCCATATTTTGCGATTTTTGGGCTGTTTCTTTCTCTGGGGTATAATTACCCCCTGAACTGCTTTCTGACCCAAATTCAGGCTGATTTTGGGCGTAGAATTGACCCTGAGTATCTTGTTTCGCTTCTGCTTTAGTCCGTCTAAGCTCATCTGCGTCTGCATGTAGGATATCGATAGTATCCAAAGCAGAGCGACCCTCTCTTAGCAAATCAACGTACTTTTCAGGGTTCAAACCTTTAGCCACCGCGATAGCAGTCATTTCATCTATGCGCTTTTTCAACTCATCTTCCGCTTTAGCTCGTTCAGCTAATGCCTTGTCATCAAGAATTGCTTGCAACACATCAGCAAGTTTCGCTCCCTCATCATATCTGCGAATGTAGACAGTAGGTCCAAAACCGGCTTTAGCTGCCGCCTCTGTAATCTGGATGAGTCCAGCTTCACGTTGTTGCTTCTTAGCAGCTTCTTCTGCAACCAATCCAGTAATCATCTTAGAAGTAGCTTGATTGATTCGTACATTGTCGGCCATAAAACACTTCTTCTTGCTGAAATCGTCAAAGTAAATAGCAA
>ERZ773037.185-NODE-185-length-33669-cov-15.595317_pt1 | contig 33669 bp, 44 predicted proteins | sample MGYA00511466_ERZ773037 | MGnify/ENA primary metagenome ERZ773037 (study PRJEB29015, sample SAMEA2738146) | human oral metagenome | biome: human oral; feature: human-associated habitat; material: saliva | place: China | collected 2202 ... | reverse complement strand
ACCCTCTCAATCTCGACGTCTCACGTGTACACGGTAGGGCATCACACTGCCCGATCCATTAACACTACGGTGCGTATAGCACTTTGTTAGTAAAGGTGAACCTGTATGTATCCACCCTCAACCGCAATCAATGCGGTTCTCTCAATGTGATTATACCACAATCAGCTAAACAACGCTAATCGCTCCGTCCTTATTCGCCTCTACGGTTACCTTATCATCGGTAACGAGTGAACCGTCCTTGATGATATAAACTGAATCGCCTTTGACGATACCCTTATCAACACGGGTGCCATCATCCTTGAAGTACTGCCAATCGTCGCCGACCTTGACCCATCCAGTGTGCATTACTCCGTCACCGTCGAAGTAGTACGACTTGCCGTCAACCTCATGTACTCCGCTAGTATATAGGCTCCCGTCTGATGCAAGACAGAACCAACGACCGCTAAGGCTTATCCAACCTGTCTGCATCTTGCAATCAGAGTTGAAGTAATACCACTTACCACTAATCTGCCTCCAACCTGTAACAGCATAGCCGTCTGCGTCGAAGTAATACCACTCTCCGTCTAGTTTCTGCCACTCTGCTTTATAATAGCTACCGTCCTTCTTCTTGAACCAATAGCCCCTTCCGTCCTGTATCCAACCGTATGACTGGAATTTCGGCACGACAAAACCTCTGATAAACCTACCATTAGTGGCAATCTTGCGGTAGCCTGTGCTGTGGTTGTTATGAATATTAAACTCAAATACATTGATATATCTACTATCTGCAGATACGACAATTCCCACGTGGCTAGCACCTGTGGTATTATCTCCTCTACCAGAGTCCTGCCAAGCATAAATTATCCAGTCGCCCGCAGTTGGCACGTATGCGTCATTCTCTACCCATATGCCCATCTTCTGCGCTTTGGCTACGATTGTGCCTACGTTAGCAGAGCAAGGGTAGGCGTCACCTACCCCGCATAAGTAAGCTATTGCGCTGGCACATGCAGCGCAGAAGTTCGCTGAGTAGGTCATCGCCCACCCATCTGGTTTGTGTTTGTTAAACTCATCGATTAGAGTTTTATGGGAGCCACCCTGAAATGGCATCCCATTATATCTAATCGCAGTATTAACGATTGCCTCCCTAACGCCCATCTTCAAGTACCTCCGCGCCTTTTAGTCCCTCTTTGATATCTTCATAGTTAATTGCTTTATCGTTCGCTATAGGTCGAATTTCCGCCTTTTGCGAGTCGTCTTTAGGCTGTGTATAAGACATAGCTGTATCGGAATCGCCACCTCCCTTAGTTGTCGGGTCAATAACTACACCGAGTAGCACTAGTATGCCAACGAGCATAGTTGCGAGCTCTACGAGTTGCTCCTGTGCAACATGCGGAGAGATGCCCGCAATGTTCAGCGCCCTGTATACAAGTGTTAGCACCGCAGCTATAAACGTTAGTAGCCATGTTTTGTTTTTAAATCGAATCTTCCAATTAATTTTCATCAATCTTACTCCCCTTATTAATATGTTCTAAATGACCAATACGCTTTTCATGGTCATTTAATCGACTATCATGTTCATTGTGTTTCGTCCACATTCTGCTATGTGACGCTCTGTCGTGCGCCTCTTGCTCTTTTACGGCACACTCAACTGCAGTTACGTCTGTCGCTAAATTTTCAATCCTTACATTGAGAGCCTTAATAGACGAATTGAGCTCGTTTACAGGCTTTCCAACATAGTTATTGAGCGCTGATATTAGTCCAATTAGAGCGGTTAGCCCTATGACTAAACTCCCTATGAATTCTGGTTTCATCGCGTTATCCTTTCATTAAAAAGCACCGCCTTGCGACGGTGCCAGAATTAATTATCATGCGGAATTATTTCCACCTTCCTGTAGCCCTATATAGTATTCTTGCGTCAACCCTTGAGAGCCTGCTCATCGATATGTAGTAGATACCTCCGATATAGTCTTTGGTTGACATTTTACGAGTCGTCCATAGCTCACCATCTGGCGCCTCAATCTCTACACTAGTTAGTGGTGTGTCTATAAATAAGCCAGGCGGTAATGCTGTGCTTGTTCCTCCTGAGTAGTAGACGGGTCCCCACGCATTCGCAGCAGATACTGTGCCCGACCACTCACCTTCTGCAATAGCGGTACCGTCAGCATACTTGCGAACATTCCACACTATACCTCCTGCTGATACTTTGGAATCCTCGTAAAGACCCTCTATCTTATCAACCCTTATAGCCTTAGCGATAATGGTGCCCTTGCTGTCGAATTCTACTACAGGATCTAAGATACCATTTAACTTAGGTGAGTGGATTAGGCTTGCGATTACGTTATCTTCTCGCATTGAGTTGCTGTGCACAACAAATGCAGCCACTCCCGATTTGCTTACAGCAGTTAAATCGGCAGCTGCCGAAATGAATTCCGATACGTTTGTATTCGGATTGTACGATCCAGCTGTAGCGGTAAGTGCTGCGTGCTTGCCCTGGCCGACAACATCCCTTGTAAACACATTCACCGCTCCATATCCCTCACAATCAATTGATGCACCCTTGACGGTATAATCGCTATCTATGTCATCATTAAAGCTCTTTATTTCAACAAGTTTTTTGCCACGTCCATAAAAGCTAATTCTATCATCAGTGAACTCAGCACACTTCTCACCGTATTTGCGAATCTGCAGTGAGTCATCTGTGAGCACTGTTGACGCACCCTCATTCGACTGTGCATTCTTCGACACGATTAATCCCACGCCCTCTTCGAACTTCATATAGTCTGTCGCTGTTTTCGCAGCCTCAATTGCAGCATTTTGAGCTTGTTTAGCTTCCATTTTCGCCTCCTCAACTTTCTCGGTAACTGATTTAATTGATTTAAGATTAATGCTATCACTAGCTAAGATATCCATATTACACCTCCAATTGAGCGGACACTCTTGCCGCCTCTACGTTCTGAATTCTATATGTTGTGCCCTCGTGGGCCTTAACACCATCCTTGTACCACACAACTTTACCGACCGCAGCAATTTCGCTGTCGGTTATCTTGTGACCATCCTTGTATACATGAGCTGTAAGGTTCGTATCAATTAGTGTGTCCGTGAACACTGTACCGCTCGAACTCTCAACAGTTAGGTTGTAGCTACTGCTACCTCCTGTGCTAGGCGTTAGATTTAGATTAGCAAGCCTATCGGCAAGCGACCTCACCTGGTCATCAATACCACTATCCTCCTCGACAAAGTCGCCTAGTTTAGCCTCTATCTTCTTGCCCGATACAGAGGTCTTGAGCTCAAGTAGTCTACTTGATATATAGAGCTCTCCCTTGTCGCTTACGATGTAGACTATATCGCCTATAGATAGGTTATCGGGCATAGTCACGATATCGACCTCATAAGTCTTTGTCGGACTAGACAACCTCTTGAGCTCCGTCACCGCATGAGCACATAACTCTGATTGTGAGGTCGTTTCAAAACTGTACGTACGTTCAATATGCTTGCCTTTACTCCATGTGCTGCCCCACTGTGCAACGGCACTTCTTGATTTGAGGAGTTTACCGTCTACGTATATATCACCATCATCGTAGCTGTATCCCTCTAGTGTTATAGGCTCGCTACTACCCTCTGCAGTTCCGCCCGTAACTCTTAGAGCTGTTGCGAGTGTCTGCACCGACTCTTTGTCGCGTATGTTCTTTACATCACGACCGAGCCTAAGCTGTATCTTCGCGTCTTTGCCCCTTTTCTTCCACAGGTTAATTAGTAGTCTTTTGACCGCCATTCCCTCTACTTCGAACGAATAGGACACTTCCGCATTATCGAACTGAGTCGCAATCGATGCGATACGTTCAGCTACAGTGCTCTCTCCATCCCACTTGAGCTTTCTCTTTAAATTCGAGATCTCGTTCACACCGATTTCGAACCCAGTACCCCTTATCCACTCATCAATGTATCCGGCAGCGGTATAGGCTTGTGACGCCTCATACTTTTCAGCAATGGAATTAAGTAGGTCCATTCCTGCATCCTCACAGTATAGAGTGACCTCCCTATTCTCCTCGTTAAACTCTCTATCGATTATGGTGTAGAACTCATTCTCTGCATCGTGTTTGCGAAGTAAATAATTACCCGCTGTACAGAGTTTTCGCATGTCTTTTATGGCGGTGCCGCCATAGCATACGGTAGCCTCGAAGATAACAACTCCGTTAGATACATATTCCGTTTTGCTATCGTCAACGATAAATATGCCATCATTAAGGTTAGTTGAAGCTTGACCGAGTATCTGCATTTTCCTATCGGCAAAGTAGATAATCATAGGAACACCTCTCTATAGGTCAGCTTTGCAGTAGGTTTATCCGTTGTAAAGGCGGAGCAAGCAAAGTTTATTCTGTTCTGCCCTGGAACGAGTTTTAGGGTTTCCCAATCGTTACCGAGTGCCCCTAAATCTGGTCTAGGGAGGTTATTCACCCTTATAGAACCATCCGAGCAATCAGCTACGAGATTGTCGCCCCGTGCAAACTTGTTAGGGATGTCGTCGAATTTCTCTACATTGGTTTTTCGGAATTTTACCCAGAATAAGTAATTGAGCATAGGAGGATAAGTGTCTCCCATACCTCTATACTTTGTCGAGGCAAATGTAACCTTAGTAGCCTTCATATCCTTACCCTCTGGCACCGTGTAAGACAAAATGCGACCCGCTATATTGAATCGGAACTGATCGCCAATCTTACTAATTGATATAGTCCTTACTGGCGGGTGTCCTGCGTATCCGAACCCGAACCAATCGGAGAAGTACCCCGCATCGAACTCGAAGTAATGTACATACTTACCACCTGCGTATATCTTCGCATTAGCAGCAGTCCCCGAGTACCACTTAAGTAGCTCTACACCCGCAACAACGTTGCCACTCGCATCATGAATCATACACTCGTAAGTTCCCAGGCAACGAGGGTCGCAACTGTCATTGAGCGACCAAACTAGATAGTATGACATCTCGAAGTTCTTCGCCCCTTTAACACCCGAACTATCAGCGGGTATCTCTTTCGTTACAGATGGTCCGCTAAGCTCTGCGCTCGTGTTCGTACCGTAGCTAGACGGTGTGATGTACTTACCGCCCGACTCCTTGACTTGCCATGCACCTTGATATAGGTGACCCTCGTGTGGCTTTCCTACATTCTTGCCCCAACCATTGAGAGTAGCCTCATTGAACTTATCATCTATGAGGGTCTCGCTCTCTGTATGGGAGGTTGTATCGAGTTCCTTCGGGTCGCCTAGCTGTATAACGTGGCTTTGTGCATCCGAAAACACTACGTATCCGCTCTCTCCGTGCTGTGCCTGGGCAAAATCTACGGTGAACAGAGGCGAACTCGGAACAGTTCCGTTGTAGTTAACATTAAATACTCCATTAATAGCCTGTACCGTGTATTCGCTCGTGCTGAACTTGAACGGTGTTAGGCATAGTATTTCGAAATCAGCTACTACAGAGTTGCGACCTGTTGGCACTTCTCCGCAGTTTCGAGGTGTTCCGATATAGAATCGGTCGTCTTGGTCTGCAAATACAATCTTTGCATTAGTGGTATTAAGCACCTCGTTTAGCTTGTCGTATGCGGTTCTAAATGCCCCGCTGTCGTTACAAATTAGCTGATAGGTAATAGTTATCGACCTCGACGGATATCGTCTATTCTTGAGGATTGAGCCGTCCCTAGAGGCTATATCTGCAGTAGTAAGGTCAGAGGCGAGAAGCTCCCGCCCCTGTACCGTTAGTGTCCTATATCCAGGTATTATATCCTCGATATACCTACCGTTGATAGACATTGCCTCATTAGGTCTTACCGCAGAGGTCTGATTATTTATCGTATCCGTAAATTTATACATGATTAAAACCTTCCCTTTCGTCTGCGGTCGCGCTTTTCGTTCCTTGCCTGTAGAGCGGTGAGATCGTCAACAGTCGCATATGCAACTTCTCGACCGTCAATTTCACTGTGTACATGGATCTCGTACCTTGCAGCAGAGTTGTACTCGTACTCGTTAGATAGCCCTAGAGTACCTCCGCCAACACCGACCATGCCTAGCTGAGGCGAGAATGCACCTGCTAGCTTTGAGCTAGCAACTCTTACATCTTGTATCTTGCTCTTGATACCGTTAACAAGTCCTTGACCAATGTATGCACCGTTGTCAAACTGCTTGTGTGATGGAGAGCGAATTATTTGCGCCTTCTTGATAGCGACGTCTGCTGCATTAGACAGAGTTGTAGCTATGCTCCTTACTCTGCCTACTTGTGATGCCATACCGTTAGCAAGCCCCACACCAATATATACACCTGCTGAGTATGCTCCGCTACCTGCAGAGCTAAGAACGCTCTTGATGGTGTTGCATATGCTCCGCGCCTTTGCTACAGCAGAATTCAGTCCGCTAGATAGGCCATTATTGAAGTTATTACCAACTGCCGAGCCCGAAGAGGTTGCACCTTGTGCTGCGCCGCTAAATGCAGACTTAAGTTTGTTCATTGCTGAGCTTGCTGCAGAGCCTATTGCATTTAATCCAGACTTAACTATGTTGATTGAGCCCACCATAGTTACTAGTGCTGATGCAGAGGCTTTAGCGTTACTTGCTATTGTTCTCATTGATACGTTGACCGCCTTAAGGGCTAACGCAAGAACTGCGACGCCGACTGCTGCCAAGCCTACCATGATACCGAACAAGAGGAACATAATACCTCCAGCCATTGCCATTGCTCCAGCTCCGATTAGCATTGCTCCTGTAGCTAGAGCCATTACACCGAATGCAATCATTGCTATCCCTAGCACTATTGCTCCAGCCGCCGCTACTACACACGCAACACCGACTAGCGCTATACCTCCTGCTGCCTGTAAACCGTATTGAGCCGCCATAGGTAGTACGTTAATGAGTCCGGTAACAGAATCAACTAGGCTTGAGAACGCAGTAACTACTGCTGCTATTCCCTTCGCAGCTAGCCATATGCCCGCACCAATCATTAGTACCATTGCACCGAACGTGAGCATCGCTGGGATTGCTGCATCGAGAGCGGGTCCGAACTTAGCGAATGCTATTACAAGTAGTCCGATAGCTATTGCCATACCCGCAAGAACCGCAACGGCTAACCCTCCGCCATCGGAGATAGTTTTCGCCGCCTTGGACAGTATCCACATTCCCGCAGCACATAACACTATCGCACCACCGAACGCCAACATTGCGACTGACATTGCTTTTAGTTTTGCCGGATTCATCGAGCTCATTGCCTTTGTGAGCACTACTAGGCCTACACCAAGTAGTCCTATAGCAATCGCCATTCCAGCGAATACGCCTATTGCACCCTTACCCGACTTCGCAAGCATTACCGCAGCTTTAGCCATTATATAGAAACCTGCAGCTATCATCAGAACACCTGCACCTGTAGCCATAAAGGCTTTTGCAGAGCCCAACATTTGCGATCCCGATACTTTAGCTGCCATACCTACTTTAGGCAGAACACTTGCCGCTGCTTCCGCACCTTTTGCTGTCGCGTTAAGGTATTTAGCAGCCTTTAGCGCTATTTTTAAACCTATAAATACTTCTATAAGCTCTGGTATGTGGTGTATGAGGTACGCTATAGGTTTCGCATTTGCCTTGGCCGCACTTGCTAGGCTCTTCATCGCACTAGCCGCGCTTTTAGCCCCCGATTCGAAGTTTTTTAGTCCATCTTTAGCCTTAAGTTTGTCGAGTTCCTTACCTATCGCGCTAAATGCCGAGCCCCACGCTTTACCAACACCCTTGAAGGCGTTGCTTAAGATTGCGAATCGCTTTGATATGCCTTCCATCATACTTGATAGAATTGATACCCCGCCTCTAGTGAGCGCATCAAATGCTGGTGCTAGTCCCGAGGCTATAACAGCCCTCAAACCCTCTGCAGCTTGACCTAGCGTCTTGTACTGCTGAGCTTGTTTCATGAGGGCTTTATTATCAGCCATCTTCTCCATTGCCTTGAAGAAGTCCTCGGTCTTAACCTTGCCATCTTGAACATTCTTAACCAGTTCTGCAGTTGTCATGCCCATAGCCTTCGCTACTTGGGCGAGTCCTGCTGGTGACTGTTCGAGCATCAGCTTGAAGTCTTGCCATGCAACAGTAGGCTTAGCAGCCATCTGAGTCGCCTGAGTAGATATCGTCTTCATAGCCTGCTTAGGGTTCTCAGAAGCGGCCGCAACTGCTCCGAAACCCTTTACAAGAGATGTAGTAGTCTTCTTGTTGACTGCGTAAAGCTGTGCGAATGTAGATGCCATATCCTTTGAACTATATACAGTCTTAACCGCGAATGCTTGTAAGTCCTTCTTCGTGGCTCGAATCTGTTTTTGACTCATGCCCGACATAGACATGTTATTCGAGAATGATTTCCAAGCACTATTAGTCTCGTTGACTTCCGACATGAGATTACGCATCTCGTTACCCAGGAATCGCACTGCTCCGCCACCTATCGACATAAGTGCACCGAATCCGATACCACTTTTCAATCGAGATCCGAGAGAATCAGTCGTACCGAGCACCTTCTTGAATGTCGATGACATGTTCTTATCCTGCGCCGATAAAACTGCTTTTACGGAAAAAGATTCAGCCATTATTCGTCCGCCCTCCTTTCTTTCAAATATTTACTAAGGGCAGAGAATCGACCTTTGTTAGATTCATTCCCCTGCACCTTCTTAATTGCTTTGTCATAATCAAAGAATTTAATAAACTTATCAAATACAGGTTTCTGCTTCGTCTTACCAACATTCTTTTTGGCGGTTGCCTGGAAGTTAAGGTATGCCTGTAGGTGATTCCTATAGTCCCTATCCACTTGCTTAAGATTTTCCGCCTCAATCAAAATGTTGTATTCGTAGATGGTCAGCCTATCTACTTGATCAAACGAGGTAAAACCGAAGTATCGGAAGCAGTCTATAGCCACTTGACGATACAAAGCCTCTTCATCTAGATGATCTCGTCCTCCAGCTCCGTCTCCGCCTTCTTCTTCGCTACCATTTCCTTCATATCCTGCACTAGCCTCTTGGTAGCATTGGCTGTCTCTAAAAAACCTATCACGTCATTAAAAACTCCGTCGATATCGGTTTCCTCGCTATCCAGGAACTCGTCAATCTCGGGCAATGTCAATCTAGGCGACTCGGTCTTATTAGCGGTGAAGATAGCGTCCGCAAGAGCCTCTACAGAGTTATCCATGAGCTCTGCAATCATCCACTTCATGCCGACATTTTCTGTTACGCCCTTCATACCCTCTACTGGTACCACATTACGCTTGTTAACCTCTCGTAGAAACTTCATTCCAAATTTCAAAGGATAAGATGTTCCGTTTATGATGATATCTGCCATTGTTATTCTCCTTTACTAAAAATAAAAGGGAGTGACCTATGCCACCCCCTGGTTAAACTACTATGCTCCAGCTACTGAATCCTTGAATACGTAGCTAGCCATCTCCTGCTGTGCTGTTGTGACGGTCACATCACCCTTGACGCCTGTGCCGTTGATGCCGAACGTAAGCGAGATCTCCACAGACTCATCTGCGTTTGAGTTCTTCTCAAACTCCGTGAGGTAGCCCTGGAAGTACGCCCCCTTGAACTTATTAGTTCCTGTTCCAGCCTCTTCGAGGTTTGCCTCCCAAATCTCGATAATCTCGTTAGAATCAAGCGCACTCTCTAGCTTATCAATCATCTTGTCACCTTTTGCCATAAGAGATGAGCATGTAATCTCTGTCTCAACAGCTCCCGGTGTCCTTACACTGCCGTCCTTGGTCGCAGTTGTGTCAGCATCCCTTGACTTCGTACGACCATTTTCCGTTACAAACGCCAATATGCTCCCCGTTTCGCTCTGCGCCTTAGAGAGAAGACGGAATAGGTATACGATCTTCTTACCTGATACAGCAACAGCGAACTGCTGTAAATTAAACTTATTCATATTTCCTCCTAACTAAAATGAAAATGCAGCTCTACTACTCCGTGAAGTAGTGGCTGCTTAGTAGTATTATCTGTCAATATTCGTGTCTGCCCGTTGCGGTAATCCCATGCGTAATGCCCTCCTTTGAGTTGCATTACCGCCTCTTTAATCTTGAGCATGAGGCTTGATACAGTACCGCGCTCCTCTGGTGTATTGTGCCACACGTGTACAGTAAGTGATACGGTGCCAAATATAGCGCTCTTGTTGGCATCATCTACTTGATACGCATCTCCAAGATATACGAACGGATAAGGTGTGTCCTCTGGAGGCAAAAATCCATCATATACGTTTTCTTTCCCTATTACGGCCTCAGCCGCTAATTTTACTTTGGTGAAAAGTTCCTGTTGTGGATCTATCATTCCGTTAACCTCCTCATATCTCGCTCAAATTGAGCGCCTACTTTCTCGATTGCTGGCTTTACCACGGGCTCGGGTTCCATGAAACGCGTACCAAATTCCGTGTAAGGATTGTACGACATAGCTATTCCTGCCTCGTAACTCATACCTCCATCTAGCGGATTACCGTTAACACTGTCGGCGGTATTTTGCTCCGAGTAGCCCTTAACATATGCCATCTTGGTATTAGCCTTAATCTCTCTCTCGAGTCTACTACCGTTAGTTGATACGACAGTCTTAACGTCGTTAAGAGTCGCATTCTTACGTAGCTTGCGGTTTAGTTTATCGAGCCCAACAATCTTGATACTAGTCCCCATTACTGCACCTCCGACACGATAAATGTCTCCTTGGCTCTTAATCGCCTCCGCTGATCAACCGTGTACATTTTGCCAGCTATCTCGATGCGGTCAAAAGGCTGCTCGAAATGCCCCTGTATCTGCACTACTAGTGACCCTTGCCTTATCTCACCATATAAGAGCCTCATCGTCTCTTGCCCGGCATTCATCACACTTGCGTGTGTAACCGTCATCTCTGGGGATGCTTTCTCATAATTGCCAGTCTCGGCATTATAATCACCACGTCTGAACTTTACGAAACTTATAAGTGTATCGTACCTCATAACTTACCCCCTTACAGAAATCGTATAACGCCCCTGTTCGACTCTTTCTGCGCGTTGAGATAGTCCTGTATCTCTCCTGCATATGGTGCAAAATCGTCATCAGACCACCTCATCGATTCACCCTCAACGGTGTGACTTGCGAGCCCCTCAGAACCAATCTTGTTGAACCTCGATATACACACCTCGGTTACGATGTAGGATAGCTGCTCTGGAATGCTAGAGACGCCACCAAGCTTCCACTTAAGTCGCGCCTCTGTTAGTTCCTTAATAGCCTTCTTCTGTTCCTCGAGTGTGCCAGTCAACATTACTGTTACGTTGTCCGACATATCGACCTCCTACTTCTCTGCTGCCTCTTCGGTAGCATCCTCTGTTGGTTCACTATCTGCACTCTCTTCGGGCTTCTTGTCTGCTGGAACAGTTTTAACAGCCTTAATCATTGGCTGACCCTGTAGGTTATCAGACCCGAGAAGTTCCTTAATGCGCTCCTCTGATGGTTCAATGCCCTCTCTTGGGTACGCATCACCTACTTCGTATAGGTGCTCGTTATCCTTTAGATCTAAAAATGCGTTAATTACGATAAACATAGCTTACCTCCTGTCTTTATACCCCAGGTACAATCTTGCCCTTGATTACTCCGTCGACTTCCTCTGGGTAGAACACTACGCCGGACATAATAAGTGTGTCGAGTGATGCTCTGTCAGATGCAACGTTGTGAGACATTCCCACGAGTCCGCTCTCGTCGAATGTTAGGCCGAAATCCTGTGCAACATCACCGTTAGCTGGCACATACGCACCGTTTAGGTTCTCTGTAGCGGTTCCTATTGGCGCTCCCTTAGTAACATTAGACGATAGGATTGCTGTACCTAGTCCTAGGAAGTTAACAATGTAAGAGAATCCGAATGCAGTCTGCATTGTAACTGCAGCCTTGCCGAGGTACTCTGCTACATCTTCTGGATTAATGAAGAATACTGGTGTAGCATCTACATCCTCGAATCTTGTCTGTAGCTTGCCCCAGATTGCTGATAGTGTCTCCTGTAGATTCTTGCCCTGTGGAGCTGTTCCTGTGCCTGTTCCTAGCATCGTGAAGAAATCCTTCTTGATGTCCTTACGAACCTCGCTAACAAGCTTCTCGTCCGTCTTATTGATTGCTACATCGTGTCCGGACTTCTGGATGTCCTCTGCAGTAACGAGCTTGCGATACTTCTTGAGTCTTAGCTCGTGAGTCTTAACAAGCTTACGAGAAATCTTAGTTAGGTTGATAACCTCACCCTCTGCTACCTGTGCTGGGCTGTTCTCTTTCTCGAGCTTGTACTGCTTGATGTTAGTACCTGCAGCCATTGGCTCCATTTCAGTAATGCCGAGTACTTCCTGCAGTTTCACGATATTATCAACGAGTCTGTTGGTGTGATCAATCGAGATGGCTGGTTCTAGGTCGCCTGTAACTGTAGTATTCTCGATTACTGCAAATCTCTGTAGTTCAAATTTCTTGTTCATAGTCTTACTCCTTAAATAAATGTATATTTTCCTTGATTAACTTCTGTCGCTCCTTGAGGTTCTTCACGTTCATGATTTCCTCCTTCGTGAGCGTGCTTGAGCCTCCCGATGGTGGCGTCTTGCCCTTAAGAGCTTCCTTAACACCTTCCTGTACCGCTGCCTTAAACACCTTGGAGAATGCTGCAACGTTCTCTTTTGTTGTTTCCGCATCCTCTCCTATAAGGTTTGCGATTAAGTTGTCCGGAACCAGGATATCTGACTCAGCGAGTATTCCTCTAGCAGCACTTGCTAACTCGCTACGTGTCTTATCCTTCTTCATTGTCTCAAGCTCTGACTGTAGTGTCTTGAGTTGCTCCTCTGCGGTCATGTTAGCAAGTTTTTCTGCTTCTGAAATCTTCTTTGCCTGTTTCTTCTCCCATTCAGCAAATTTTTTATTCAGAATCTTGTTGACGTCCGCGTCAGTATACTTCTTGTCGTCATCTCCACCAGCAGAATCGTCTCCGGAATTACCTCCGTCTCCTCCGTTAGCGTCTCCCTCTCCGTCTCCGCCTTCTGCGAACTTCTGCAGATTCCAACGCTGATTCCATCGTTTTAACTCTTCGTAGTACATAAAATTACCTCCATGTGTTTATAGATACAATGCTTATCGTTTCCGTAGCTTTTATAGCCAGCCACGCCTAGGCTCTTCCATTGCTTTTATCGACATCAATGCTTGGTCTAGTCCGCATGGACTATCACATAATCGGGATAGCTAGCAGCAATCCCATTTACGCCAATTAAAAAAGAGCTAACGAGTAGCTTGTACTCATTGCTCACTTCACCGATAGGGCAGATTCGCCCATATCCCGCCTCTGAAGAGGTTTTGTATGTTCCGTCGGTTAATTCCTTAGCTGACTCCTCCAACGTCTGATACAGGGCGGATACACCAGCGCAGACGATGTCCGAGCCATGTGGCATATATCCTGCATGACCGCTCACCTCTACAGAGTAGTTATTAACTTTTATTTGTATCATTAATGTGTCCTCAATAAAAAGACCCGGGGCCCGAAGGTCACCCGAGTACGTTCCGTTATTTCTCAAAAAGATATGAGTATCTATCTTGTAAAGCTCTTGCATCCTTTCCGAACTGTTTATATAGTCTCTCCACAGCTCTTGTTGTTAATTTATCGGGGCGTTTCCCCGTAGATATAAAGGGGTATAATATCTCATCCTCCTTGCGAGCCCACTCGTCGCGCAAAGAGTTAAACTCGTCCACATACTTAAGATAATCAGGATGATGCTTATTAACTCTTCCTCTTCCGTTCATAATCAAACCTCAACTCTTTGCTCATTAATCTCATTGTATAATCGTTTCCGTCTTCATCAGCATCGATTATGTTTTCAAGTGCTGCTTGATTTGCTTTATCTCTACGCAACTCTACAAATCTATGATACACCTCATCCCATGACATATCAACCGTATCACTCCGTCTTCGCATTTCATAAGAGTATGAGCTATCAGAGGCTTTCATATATGCCTCTTTGTTGGCTATGAATCCTGCCGCGTCATCCTCACTAAATGAGTAATTTGTCTCAGTATCGAGATGGTTATGATATGAGTATGCCCCCTCACGATCACCACTTATTCCCACAAGAGATACACCACCGGCGCTACCTTTTGTTACCCAAATCTTGCCGTCAGAGGTAACTGTTACGTCCCACTCAACATCGGCACTCGCAAACTTCCGTTCGGCAGCATCAAGTATTTTCATGACCCTTGGTTTATCAGAAAAGTCAACGTTCCCTATGTGCTTGGTCTCTCCAGCTTTGATATCGGGGCTACCAGAACCTCTGCCAAATCTTAAAGCCTCCTTCCAATCATCAAGACCTCCGCTGAATGTTCCATCCGCTTTAGCGTCGAGCCAATCGTTATAGGCTTTTTCATCTACCCACGGTGCTGTAGAGCATCGGCAGTGTGGATGCATTGGCGGTGCATTATCTCCCGGCAAGAAATCTTTAACCTTAAAGTGCTTACCGTTGAGAGCGGTACAAAACTCGCAAGGGTGAGGACCCAAAGCCATGAACTCAAACTCCTCAACACCGTTGCGATCATACTGCTGCATAGCTGCCTCTGTTCGGCAACGTTTAAGCTCTGTATGTAATAGTCTCTTTGCCTCGTATAATGACGAGCCGAATATCCGCTTAAACGCCCTATAATCGGGTCTCTCGCCTCGAATCATAGAGGCCAGAAGCGACTGCTCTAATTTCTGCTTTAGATATGAGTTATTAACCCATATCCTCTCGGAGAAGTGGGCGCTATGAAACGACGCATTAACAATAGCGTGAACTTGCTTATCGTTGACTCCTATCGTGTCTCCCATAATGCCCGCTTGCCTCTTTATTTCGGCAGCAGTGTTGCTATCGAGCTTTGAGGTGTAATACTTATCGAGTGAATCTGATAATGAAACGAGGTGTACTCCAATCATTGACTTAAGCATCTCAAGTCTGTTGACCTTCATAGTCAGATTGTAGAGCCTCATCGCTTGGTTAGCCTCCGGGCTGAAATCCTTATCAGCAACTACCCTCTTTGCCAGTCGTTCGTATGCCTCTATATCGAGCTTATCAACACGTTTCTTCGCCTCTGATATGCTGATACCTTCCTTGGTAGCATAGCGACCGTAGAATGCGTCAATCTCCTTCTGAATGTCAACTAATGACTCTCTATACATTCTGTCGACAACCTTATCGTACTTAGCATCGTCGGTTATATTCCGCTTGCGCTGTTCCTCTTCGCGCTGTCTCCAATATTCGCTAAGCTTCGTCGCCATCTCCTGCGCCTCCTAGATTGCCGAACATCTGACTTGCACTCTCTTCATTCTCTGCCTTAATCTTCTCAAGCTCAGCTTTCGGATCATCAACGACCGATAGAGTCTTAAGCTGTGTCTCCTTTGAGGTGATACCTTCGAGGTTCTTCGCAGTCTCTGCCTCATCACCTAGATTAGCTGGATAATTCATAGTGAAGTGATAGTCTATCTTCACCCAGTCATCGCCCTTCATACCCGATAGAGGATTCGAAAATATAAGCTTGTATCTGCGATTCATCGCAGACTGGAACTTAAGAGCCTTGAACGTCGCGAGATTCTGCATAGCGAGTAACTTATACTTAAGAGCTACCCCCGATGCCTGCCCTGCGAAGTTCTCGTCGGAAATATTCGCAATCATTGAAGTTGCAAATATGAGTTTCTCTAGTCTATCGAGTAGGTTCTCCTGCGTGTCGTCAGCCTCTGGCTTTTGAAGGAAATCAACGTCAATCTTGGTGTCACCACCGTTACCACTAAAATTGATAATCCTATTCCTGCGAATCTCTGGTATTGTCTTCTCGTCTACCCTCGGACCCAATATCTTCATGTACGCATCAGCGAAGTAATCAACGTCGTTAGCTTTCTCACTGATAGCCTTGTTATATGCGTCAATCTGCGACAGTACCGACTCATACAGCCCCATACTCTCTGCATTTGCCCTATACTCCACAGCTGGCACTCCGTCAAACCCATGTATTACTGGATCGTCATCCCATTTGATGCTCGGGTCCTTTGTAAAGTACTGAACATGTGTTGAATCAGACCATGACCCTCGCTCAATCTTGTTGCTGTCTTTGTAATAGCGGATAAAAAATAATGGTCGCTCCAGAATTGAGTCGTCCACTAAAAAGAATGATTGAAGAGGGCTAACCTCTGTATAACAAATCTCTGCATCTTCATCTACGTATAGCAGTTCGTGGAAGTCCCCGTGTATATCAGCACCCTTAGCAAGTTCGAGGTTGTGATTGTCCTCGTCGTTATACAAGCTAAGCCTGCCTAGATATTCATCCACTGCGCTATCATCTGAATTAATCTTGATGGGAACACCGCAGAAGAACCCGACGAATGTGTCTGTCAAATACTTTGCAAAATTTGCTGAAATCCTAACGTCTGGCTTGTAGTCTTCTTTTCTTGGTGCCTCGAAAATCTTGTATTTGTTCTCGTATGCATCCTGCAGTACCCTATTTCTCTTGCTAACATCCTTCTTGTGTAGGTTAATGTACTTCGCCAACAGTTGTGGCGACATAACTGTATCTCGTGATATCTTGTATCGCATTACAGCCCTCCTCTTACGCTGTTATATGTCATCTCATCGTAAACGATATGCGGTTCGATTCCGTACCTCATAGCGTCCATGAGGTGGTTGAAGTCGTCTATCGGTTTGTTAAGGCTCTTCCCGAACTTGTCCTTTGCCCATGTGTAGTTACTAATCTCAGTGAGGAAGTTCACACACCTCGGATGTATGATGATCTCAAAGTCCTGGATGAATTGCACACCCGAATTAATAGAGTCGCTTCCTTTCTTAGAACCTCGTACGGTGAGTCCATAGCCCCGTAGCTCATCTATCGACTTAGGCTCTGCACAGTCAGCTGTAACTCTGTCCTTCGCATGTCCCATAGAGCTAATCTCTTGGTAAATCGCTCTGTTCGATAATCCTTTCTTGTAAAACTCGTCGTACACCCATATCTTGCGAGCATCCGTGTCGATATAGCCATCAAAAAAGGCAGCCGGGTCGTTCGTGTAACCGAAGTCTAGACCGTAGGCTGACCTTATGTCGTAATTATTCTGTATCTCCTTAAGGGTAAACTCTTGCTCTTTCCAGTTCTCGTACACAAGACCTTCTACAACGCCCCAACCTCCAAGACCTGCGACCGCATATCTTCGAGGGTTGCGAACTCTCATTCGCTCGAATGTCCTCTTGTCGGCAACGTCTAACCATTCATTACACAAGTAGTTAGTCGTTAGTGCGAGTATGTCGGTGTCCTCTACATCGAAGAACCTAGCCTTTAACCAGTGCTTTTCATTCCAAGGGTTGAAGGTCAGCGTTATCTGTTTGAAGAGGTTATCAGGCACAACACCTCTGATAGATTCGTCTATCATGTCGAAGTCGCCCTCGGTCATAACCTCGTATGCCTCTTCTATCCAGCACCAACATAGCACACCTTTACTTACTGCAACTGATGCAATCTTAAGCGGATCGTCAAGACCTCTGAATAGTATCTTCTGCCCTGTAGGCTTGTAGGTCGCCTCTAGCGGAGACATCTTGAAGTCCCACTTATTAGATACACCTAATCTATTTACCGCCCACTGCAAATCACTATAGCAGCTGTCCTGCAATGTTCTGAATACCTTACGCACTACAAGAGTGTTAGCTTCCGGATACCTCATCATTGAGGCGATAATCCAAAGCGCTGTAGTCTTCGACTTCTTCGAGGCACGGGAGCCCTTAACGACTCTATATCGTCCTTTAAACTTCCAAAACTCACCATAACCCTTACCGACTAGTTTCGGAATATCAATCCTCTTCTTACTCTTCGACGTCATCATACCCAACAAACTCAACTGCGATATTCCCGTCAACAGATACCTTGTCAGTAAATGCACCGTAACGCTTACCAAGTAGCTCCGCAGCTCTAATTCGCTCCTTCTCGTTAGGCGGTTTATCAATTAGTCTCGCGCACGATACTCCATCACCCTCACCCTCGACAACAACCTCAGTTGCTGCGGTCTCTCCGCGCATAACTGCAGTAAGGTACTGCAGCACTTCTTCTTGACTTGCAATCTTTGCCGAGTTAATCGCTTCGAGTCTTTCGTCGATATAGGTTTTTATATGAGGTTTCTTGAGGTTCTCCGCACCTTGCTGATATGCTGCTCTCTTCGCATAACCTGCCTTAATTGCCGCTTCTGTCGCATTACCGCTGATGATGTACTCATCTGCGAATCGCTGTTGTTTTATTGTTAACTTCAAGTACATCACCTCCTTTAAGGATATAAAGAAAACCCGATACCAACTGGTACCGGGCAACACCTTATTAAGTTTGACTTTAAATGGATTCGTTTCAAGCGTTGCTGTGAGATGTCCTTCTCTTCCTCTCTAGCTTTGCTTGAGTATATCATATACTCTTTTCAGTCTATATAATATCACACTTATTTTTCCCTGTTGTCCGAAGTTCCTGCAATAATGACTTTTTTTAACATTTTTATGTGATTTGAGATCCATTCAGCGGGTATGTGCAAAATTTTCCAATCTAGCCCCAAACTTAACTGTATATCTCCGTCCCTGCCCGCTTTAGGCCCATCAGGGTGATATAAACCCCCGTCAACCTCGATAATCAACTTCTCTGCCGGGATTGCAAAATCAACTCTATATCGACCAACTTTCTGTTGCGGAATAATAGAATATCCAAGTTTAATTAATTCAATCGCCACCAATACCTCTGGTATACTGTCATATCGCTCAATTCTCTTTTTTGCAATTTCAATCGCCTCTTTATAAGAATCAAAATTCTTAACTTGTTTATAAAGTTTTGCAACAGCTTTATCAAAGGTTTGCTCTTTTGGTGTTTTTATCAAATCCCAAATTTCTTGTTCTATTGCCTCCTCTTTGCGCTTTTTTTCAAGCTTGCAGTAATCACATAAATATTCTTTGCTAGGATTATACGTAACCTTTCGCAACTTAGTGCCGCACTTTTGACAAGGCACTAAATATACTGGACGTTCGCAATATCTCCCACCATATCCTCTCATCTCTGTAGTAATCGCAATCCCATCACGTTTTGCATATATTTCTGATTTTGACATATCTTTCCCTTTTCTTAGATCAAACACAACTCTTTTGCAACTTCGAAAACAAATAGGGCTTTGTAATTTCCATAAGTGCTCCTCGCCGCATCATCTGGAAATCTTTCACGAAACACAATATTATTCCACACACCTTTTTTATATTCATTAGGCACGGTATTAAAACACTTATCTATCACCGCAACATCATTAAGGTACTTTGACCGCTTTATGACTGCCCTTTCTGTGGGATTGCTTGTTCCTGTTCCTTTTGGCATTCCGTCAGAAGGCTCTGGGCTAGACTCTAGTGCTCGCTCTAATTCTAATACCATTCTATCATAATCCCTTATCTTATATATAGTTTGTAAGTAGACAGTTTGCGGCAAAACATATTTGTTATTTCTTGTTCGTTGATAATCCCTCATAAAAATCTCCTAGTTATCACAGCCATATTCAATCTCCCAATTTAGGTACACTCTAGCTTTCTTTAAATCCTCTAGCCCATTCTTTTTATTTGCCCTCAGTAGGTACTTTAGCGCACAGCCCCTACAATGTGCTTTAAATCCGTCTATTCCTAGTACGGAACGAATTACATCGATTGACTCCACATTCAGTCCGTCTAGCATATAATGGCTAGGTTTATCAACTCGCTCATCCTTCTGCTTTTCCTCAGTAGCCTTAATCCGTGTCCTATCTTCCAGGAATTCTAGTGTTTCTTTAGCTGCTTTCTCGTATGACGGTAAACCTGTAGTCGTACTCTTCGCAAGCGCCTCTTTATGTACTCGTTGGAGTTGTCTCATGATTTTGTAGTCTTTCTGTAACTTGACTGTCTCGTATAAGTTACTCAAATACTTAATCTGCTCTAGCATAATCTCAACATCTGCGATTTCCTCTGCAATATGTTCGAGGTTATATTCATCAATCGCCTCTACCAGCTCTCCTAGTTCCTCTTGTAACTTATCGTACTGATTCTCATTCCCGTAGAAGTTCGCTATTGTCCTTAATTCGTCGTTGATCATATCTAATTACCTCCTAACTGCTCTGCATATCGCTGAGCCTCTCGCAGTGTGTCGAACCTAATCGACTTGTGGTCTCTCGCATATACGTAATGCCCTCTAGTCGCCCAACGGCAACCGCTAATTACTCTGATTGCCTCTCGCTCTGTAATTACCGTTACTCCGTATGGGTTTGGAACGGGAATATATTCTTTTGTGTGCCTAAACGCCCCATAGGACTCTGCACTTAATATCCATTTAGCCATTTTGCGCCTCCTTAATCCTCTTAATTCGTGCCTTTAGCGATTCCATGACGAACTGCTGTACATCGTCCTTCCTCGCTAGTGCTGCCATAACGTCCTCGTCTCTCGTCCCCTCACACACTAGGTGGTGTATGATAACCTTCTCCGTTTGTCCTTGCCTATGCAGTCTCTTGTTAGCCTGCGTGTATAACTCGTAGTTCCAGTTGAGCCCGAACCAAACGACGTGATTGCCGCCTTGCTGGAGGTTAAGTCCGTAAGCTGATGACGCAGGGTGCGTAAGCAGTATATCTATCTTGCCTGCGTTCCAGTCGTCCTCGTCCTCTGTCGTCTTAAGCTCTCTTACAACAAGTCCCGTCTTGGCTAGTGCCTTCTGTAGTCGCTCTCTATCGTGCTGATAGTTATAAAAGACTAGTGCACTCTTACCCGATGCGCTAAGGCTCTCGACAAGCTCCATAAATGCCTCTATCTTGCACCCATGCACCTCGTGTACACTGTGGTCTTCTCCGTATATCGCGCCATTACCTAGTTGCAGTAGCTTGTTAGATAATGCAGCCGCACTCGTAACAGTTACCTCATCGTCCGGAAGTTCAAGCACCATCTCTCGCTCTAGCTCTCTATAGGCTTTTGCAGCTTTAGGATCTAACTCAACGGGTACCTCGTGCATAATGCAGTCTGGAAGCTCTAAGTAATCGCTAGCCTTCATGGATACGCATATATCTGATATAGCGGACAGTATCGCCTCTTCAGACCCTTGCTTAACGCTATACTTGTACACGATGCCGTTGTGCCTCGGTCCTGCATCGAAGTATCTTTCGCGAAACCCCGCATACCTCGTGCCTAGCCTCGCGCCCTCATCCAGGAGATACAGCTGCGCCCAAAGGTCAGCAAGTCCGTTAGGTGAAGGCGTACCCGTTAGCTCTACAATTCGCTTTATCCTAGGAGCCATCGCTGATAGTGCCTTGAACCTCTTCGCCTTATGGCTTTTGAAGCTAGACGATTCGTCTATGACTACCATGTCGAACGGCCAATCATTCTTGTAAAAATCGACTAGCCACACCACATTTTCGCGGTTGATGATATATACATCAGCTGGTTCATAAAGTGCTCTTATTCGCTTTTTTTCGCTGCCTAGTACCCTGCTTATGCGAAGGCACCTTGTATGACCCCACTTGTCTTTTTCTTTTGACCATGTGCCCTCCGCGACCTTCTTAGGTGCAATAACAAGCACCTTGGATATTGCGAAGCGGTTATACTTAAGTTCCTTGACTGCTGACAGCACTATCGAAGTTTTGCCAAGCCTCAAAGACCCATGTCGAGAAATAGTCCTAGTCTAGGTGTATCAATAATGCGATTAATGCAGTGTCTCTGATAATCATGTGGTCTATACTCCATGGGTCTCATCACCTCCTTTGTGTTCGGCGTGCCATTTGGCGTGCTCTTTTTGATTATTAAAAACCATCAAGTTCTCCGGTCGGTTATCCCTTTTATCACCATTAATGTGGTGAACCACTTCGCTTTTTCTAAGAGGTCTACCCAAAAATTGCTCCGCTACTATTCGGTGGGTATGCCTGCCGTAAGTCTTTTCGTATGCTACTCCTTCGCCAGTTCCTAATCTTGCTTCGCGTAACTTTTTGCGGGTATCAGGTGTCATTCTGTTGGGGTTTAGTTTCTCATTCATCTCGGTCATTTTGTGACTTAGATACCCTCTCGAACACTCCCTGCTGCAAAACACGTGTTTTAGTATTTGGTATTTGTAGCGATAAACAGTTTTCCCGCATTTCTCACAAACACATGCAATTTTCACGACCTATCACCTCCTTCCCAAGTCTTCGCTCAAGTCTGTATGCTGCGGTCTCTAGTCCGAACTCTAGGAAGAAGTCCCGAACCTCTGACAGTCCGTGTAGCACTCTAACAGTCTGCCCTAGTTCAGCAATCTGTCTGCACTGTAGCTCTTGTAGTTTTGATAGCCTACCTGTGTCCGTCTTAAGTTCTACAAACACTATCCGACCACCGGGCAGCATTGCTATTCTATCTGGCACACCATCGTTTCCTGGGCTGGTGAATTTATATGCTTTGCCCCCCGCTTTCTTAATCTCTGCCGTGAATAATTTCTCTATGTCTTTCTCAAGCATTTTTGCGCCTCCGTGTTCCGTAAACTGTAAATCCTATTACGCGTATATAAGATATAATTAGGCGATTTAGGTAATTTAGGTAATATTAGGTATCTCTATTACTCTCTATTTTTTACTTCTTATAGGTTTTTGGTTTACTTAGTTTACAAATAGATGTAATTATTAGTTTTTCAAGGGTTTCAGTGTAAACCGACCTTGTAAACTCGGCTGTAAACCGATTTTTTCGGTTTACAAAACTCTGTAAACCCTTTTTGTTGTAAACCGCTCTTTTTGCTAACGGGTTTACACTCTTTTGAACCCTTTTTGTGTGCCGTATGGGCCACATCTCATTGTTGACTTGACCTTTTCCCAGCCCGGTATTTTCCTTAATACCCTCGCTATCTCGTTCCTGTTTTGAGGCTTAAGATATTTGATATCTCCGTTAAGACACTCAGCCCATATCTGTGCTATACAAACCCTGTCCATTGGTTCAAGTTCGCCCTCATATGCTGCGTTACCGTTTAGGAACATCCTGCGCTCCTGCACCGTCATATCTAACCAGTTAGTAGGCACTTTAGTCTCAAGGTAGTCTCTTATGTTGCCCTCTAGCGCGGAGTAGTCGCTGTGTTCGTCCTGTACTTCATGCGCTATAGCCTCAATCTCTTTTGTGAGAAACAGCTTTTCACCTAATAGGTAGTACGCATAAGCTTCTGCCCATATCTGATCTACTTCACCTGGGAGATCGTCCCATACCAATTTAGTAGGTTCATACTCGCCTACATCAATAGGCCAAAATCTGCGATTTCCCGTGTCATCCTTAAGGAACTCAACCTCGTTAGATGTTCCGAAGAAAACACACCTACGGGGATATCTAGCTGTCCTGCGGCCATATGGCGCACGGTATATATCATCCACCTTGGATAGGAACTGCTTAACCGCATTAACCTCTTGTCTGTTCATAGCAGTTAGCTCTCCAACTTCGACTACCCACACACCTTGTATAAGCTCTGCAGCTTCCTTGCCCTCAAATGTGGTAAGTGAGTCGCTGAACCATGCTTTGCCTATAGTAGATAAAAACGTACTCTTACCTATTCCCTGCGGTCCTGCAAGTATCGGCATGTAGTCGTACTTAACAAAATCCTTCATGGCTCTAGTAACTGCTGCGCATAATGATTTACGCATAACCGCCCTTGTGTATGGGTTATCTTCTGCGCCTAGGTAGTCGATAAGAAGAGTGTCTAACCTCTTAACCCCGTCCCACTTAAGGCTACGTAGGTACTTCCTAACATCGTTGAACTTGTGCTTGCCCGATACGATAGTAAGCGCATTACTGAGTAAGTCCTTGCCCTTAATGTCGTAGTAGAGCTCCATGTAGTTTGCGTAATTAGCATCGTCGTTATCAGTCCAAGCCCTTTGGTCGGTCCCCTTATCCCATGGCAGCGCTCCAAGCACAACACCTTGATTGGCGAACTCATCAATAGCTATCTTATCCTTAAGTAACGGATCATGTTCGAGTATCATCACCGCATTGTTGATAGTCTTCTTAATCTGCCCGCCAGAGTCCAGTGCGAGCTTCGATATCCAGTCAGTATCGATATCGCCTTCGTTGGTAGGTAGTAGGTTATCTTCCTTAAATGCCTCATTAGCCGCCTCAATACGCTCCCTAGCCATGATATCTGTAACAGCCTTATCGTTAGCTGCTAGAGTCTTCATAGCGAGGAACGAGGGTAGCCTGTTCATTGGAGTACCCTCTTTCGCGTCGTCGTCTCTATCTCCGTACATGTGCTGTCTTACGAGGTCCCACGCGTTGACAAGCTGACCACTGCAAGGGTCTGTAGCATGATGAGAGAAGAGGAAGAGGTCGCCGTCGTAGATAACAGCACCGCCCGCTGTGCTACCGCCTGTATAGGTGTAGCGGTTAGTGTCGTCTGTTGGCTCATACATACCTGGTATGAACTTCTCCATTGCCTCCGGTATGGTGTAGGCTCTACAGAACGCACCTACGATGCCGTGCTTGGTCGTCGGGTCTTCTTGCTTAGCAAGTCTCCTCTTCTCGATTGCATCTGCACCAGGAATCTGTGGCCACGATGATATGTCGTGCCAGTCATCATATAAGGCAAGTATGCCCTTCCCGGAGCAGAACGCGTTATCGTATATCTCACACACATACTGGCTGTCACTTGAACAGCTTGGCCAGTACATGAGGCGTGATGCCTCGAAGGTTGTAGGGTCGCAGTACACTAGCCCTATCATCTCTGCTAGCTTACGAGCTATTGGCTCGTACTCGTCTGCGGATACCGTCTGGTCGAGCGGGATAATAACACGTAGCCTTGGTGAGTAGTCGCTGTGCTTACGTGTGCTGTACACGGCTGCAGCGCAGCCTAGTGACCCAACGCGTTTAAGGATGTCTGTTGTACCGCCTCTAGGTACATTGTCGAGGTCGAGAGTGACAAGGTCTCGCCCTGTCACTGCATCCGCCTTACGGCGACCTCCTGCGAGGCTGCCCCCAACGAAACCGCCGACGTCCTTAAGTTCGTCCTGCTTAGCCTTCGTGTAGCCTAGGTACTCCTGGAGTGTCTCCTTCGACTTAATAGGCGTCTTAAGCTTCTCGCAGTATTCTGACCACATCAGGCTACCTGTTACCCAGTTAATGGACTTACGGCTACCTGCGGTCGCTATTGTAATATGTCTATCGTTAATCATGAGTGTTAGTCCTTCATGTAGTATGTTGATTCAAAACCTGCGCCAGATAGCGGCAGTCCTTCTGCCCACGGTATCGGCTCGGCAAATATTGCGTTAATATCATCGAGCTTGTCGCTTGGCTCCGCCTCTATGACGATCTCATCGTGTATGTGCATAACGGGCTTATAGCCTGCCTCAATGCACCTATGCAGTGTTATCTCTAGACAGTCTCTAGCGATTGCCTGTACGACGTTTTCTATGAGCTTGCCTCCGTAAGTCTCTTGCGTCTCCCACTTCTTGTTAGATTGGTTGATTCCCTTATACTCAATCGATGGGTGTCCCCAACGATTAGTACCTAATCCAGGTGAGCAGTAGAACAGCTTGCGAGCAGACGGTAGCTCGATAGTGAAATACTTAAGTCCGTTAATGATATCTAGTTCAGACCTTAGTGTGAGACCGTTAAGGTAAGTGGTATCGCCTGTATCTATAGTGTGTATAGCGAGCTTGTTCATCCTGTCCCATAACTGAACTATGTTAGGGTTAGCCATGCGCCACTTACTCACGATATCGGGAAGTTCTTCCTCCGGGATACCCATGTTGAGTGCCCCCATCTGTATTAGCGCGTTAGAGCCACCTTGATAACCTAGAGCGAGTGTGGCAACCTTGCCCTTTTGTCTTAGATCACCATTGACTCCGTGCTTCTCGACCGGAACACCGAACATCTGAGATGCAGTAGCGCAGTAGATATCACCGCCGCGTTTAAATACATCTAGTACCCAGTTCTCGCCCGCTAGCCACGCTATTACACGAGCCTCTATGGCGCTGAAATCTGATACGATGAACTTCTTACCGTCTGCCGGGATAAAAGCGGTTCTGATGAGCTGTGAGAGTGTGTCCGGAACATTTCCATATATCAGCTTGAGCCCTCTGTAGTTGGCTGCTCTCACAAGCTCCCTTGCCTCGTCTAGTGTCTTAATATAATTCCGCGGTAGGTTCTGTACTTGTACGAGTCTACCTGCCCATCTACCTGTGCGATTAGCTCCGTAGAACTGCAGTAGCCCTCTTACTCTTCCGTCCTTGCCTCTAGCCTCAGCCATTGCCTTGTACTTGGAGACTGAGGACTTACCGAGTTTCTGGCGAAGCTCTAGCGCCGCTCTTACGTTCTCCGGAAGCTCTCCGTCTAATAGATCTGATACGATTTCCTTCCGGAGGTTATCTACTTCGATGCCTTGGGCTATAACCCACCCTAGTAGCTGCGCGTTTGAGTTAGGGTTAGACAGTCCTGTGATAGCCCTAGCCTCATCTAATAGCTCTGCTGTGCTCATATCGTCTAGGGTTAGTGCCCCTGTGAGTAGGCGATCATCTATCGCAACACCTCTTGAGTTAATGCCGATGTCCTCCACCCACGCCGACCATGTCGCCTCTGGTACGGGGTGAGTAGTTAGCTTCTTAAGTATGCTACTCTCCGCCTCAACGTCTTGTCTGTTGTACTCCTTAAACAGTTCCCACTTCTCTGGGGCATGTTTAGGTAGGTTGCGAGAGCGACTACCGTTAGACTTAGTAGGCTTGCATGGCTTACAGAAATAATTAATTAGTGCTTTGCCAGTTGATAGTTTCTGCTTATCCTCCGGAAGACCTATTGCCTTGCCAATCGCCTCTAGTCCTGCGGGGTATCCGCAGTAGAGTCCGTGTATCATCGTGCAGCGCCACTGCTCTATTGGTGTAAAGTAACCGGCTCTATTAAGGCATATCCACTCGAACGTTGCGTTATATGCGTGCTTGATAACGGATGCGTCAGTTAATGCGGTAACTATGTGATTGGGTATCTTCTCTCCAGATACTAGGTCAACTACCTTAGTAGGCTGTGCGTCCTCTTTATATGCGAAGAGGAGGACTTCGAAGTCCTCACTCTCTGCATACTTGTGAGCACCTGCCTTACTGATGTTAACGCTGCTATATGTCTCTATATCAATACTTAGGTGCTTCATGGTGTCTCCTTAAAATGGTACGTTATCTACTGGCTGACCAGTGATAGGATTAACTTGTGGCTGTGCCTGCTGTGGTGCACCGAATGCCTGTGCTGCGGAAGGTGCAGCTCCGCCTAGTGCCTCTCCGTCTCTGAGCTTCTGAACTGGACCGAGTGAGCAACCTACTCCCTTCTTGCCATTGAAGTTATAAGGGAAGAACTCTACGTTAACTCTTGCATAACAACCGCTGTACACCTCGCTGTGATTGATGATTGGATTGCCCATTGCATCTACTACTTCTGGTGGATAATCAGCGCTTGATCTAGCACTGAATACCCAGTGTCCCTTGCACTCCTGTGGGAATGGAGTACCGTCCTGCTTAGTTCCGTCTCCGTCCCAGATTGGTGTAGGAACTACTGGAGGAACTACACCGTTGTAGCATCCACTAGAGCCCTTCTGCTTTGCTGCCTCGATAGCTGCGTCAATGCGACCCTTGGTAGCAGTGTCTGTCTTAGGTAGTAGAACCGTTACGCTGTACTTTGGTTCCTGACCTTCAATACTCGAGTAAGGTTTAAATAGGTGTGCGTATGATAGTCTTACTTCTCCAGTTGTTACGTTTGTCATGTCTCCGATTGCCATTGTTTCTTTTCCTTTCTCAATTTCGTATGCATAATCGTTCAGATAATCTCTGCCTAAACTCATATGAATACCTCCGTTACTTAAATGCCTCATTGGCTGTTATCTTATTAGTGATAGCTTGTCTTTTATCTGTACTTGGTACGAGTGTAGGCTTGCCTGGGCTCTTCACCACATATTCTCCTGCTACATCTGCGAAGTGAGCCTTGCCCATTAACTTCTCCACTTGTGCCAATGTCAGAGGCTTGCGTTCATACAGCATTGCCTCGTCTGTACCGTCTTCTGTGATAGCCTCGAATGCTGCGTCCATATCGGTCCATGCTCTCGAGCCTCTACCTTCAACTGCCTTGTAGCCGTCTACATCTCTTCCAGCTAGACACTCAGCTAGTGCATAGTCCTGTAGCTCCGTTAACCACTTGGCTACATCTTCGCCCTTACGTAGGTACTCGCCTACTTCGTCATTAGTGATAAGTGGCGGCTTTTTACCTACATCAAAGGCGAGTTCTATGTTTTTATCGGCTCTAGCTCTGCACTGCTGCCTTGCTCTGCAGAACCTACACCAGTCGCCCGGTGTATAATCTCCTTCGCCTTTAATGGCAATGTTAGCTAGCTCCTTGACATCTTCGCCCCAATCTCTTAACAGTGTTACCGAGTACGCACTGCTATTAGTGTTGTCGATTCTTGGCTGTACAATGCTTATCTTTACTGTGTCGATAGCGAATAACATCTTGTATGCTTCTAGTGCGCCTAGGGCGTATATCATGAGTTGTGGGTTATTCTCTGCAGATACTGGTACGCCCTTGCCATATTTGAGATCGATAATGTGTAGTGTCCTCTCTCCTATCATTACGCAGTCGGCTGTCCCAAACCCATCGGGTATGTATGCTGTAAGGTCTAACCTCTTCTCAATAGCGATGTATGGTGTCTTCTCGAACTCCATAGCTGCCTTACGAATATATGCGACGTAGTCGTCTGTGTAACCGTCCATCTCTGGCTGATAGAGTTCATTCTTCTTAATCTTGTTGAGCGTTCTAGTCAGAGTTGCCTTGCGGTAGCTCTGCGTATTGAATAGGTGCTGTAACTTCGCCTCTGCCATTTCATGGGCGAGTGTGCCCTCTTTCGCTGCCTCTGAGGTAGTGTCTGGGAACTGTGACTCTAGCACTGCACTAGGTGTGCAGTTCATCCATCTGTGCGCGCCACTTGCTGATAACAGCGCGTGTGCTCTGTCCTTGTGTCCTGCCATTAGATATCAGCTCCTAACTGTCTTAGATCAAGTGCGAATGCTCCGAACTTATCAGGTGTAAGCTCTGGTAGCGAACTTACGCCGTGCTTACCGAGAAGTGCTGCGATATCATCCATCGATACACCTTTGTCCATCAGTGCAATAGCTGCTTTCTGTAGCTCATCTGCTGTGTAGCTCTTCGCCTCAGTTGGTACTGCTGTCTGTGGTGTAGAGTCGTCTGTAGCTCCACCGCCAGGAGTCCAAGTAGGTGTGGTGCTCTCTGGCATAGGTGCGGTTGTTGGTGTCTCTACTGGCTCTGCACTCGCACAGTCCATACTAGGTGCTTGTGGTAGCTCCTCTGCTGACTCTGCACTTGCCTTGCCGTGTGTCTTGAGTGACTCTGCAAGCGCCTTAAGAGTTCCGTTTTTTGTCACCTCGATAGCCTCTTCTGCGTTCATCTGTAGTATTAATTCCATTTTTAGCCTCCTTAATTGCTTCTTGAAATTCCTTTATTTTTTTTGCGTCGCCAAAGCTCCGCTTAATAACAACTTTCATAAATACCGCCTAGTCTACTAGTGGCAGTACATCGTCCGGATCATCTATGTACCTGTTGACGATTGCCTTCATCTCTTCATCCGTTGGCTCTTTGTCAAGCCTTGGGTCGTGCCAGTCGCACTCTGCTCTTGGACGAGTGCGGTCAAATCCCAGTAAGTCCCCGAAGAAGTGATATAGTCTTCCATGCTTCATGTGCCTAGGTTCAAGTCCTAAATTATTCATTGTTTGCCTCCATAATCCTCTTTAGCTCACTTAAATCTTCTTCGTACTGATTCAGTGACATTTGCAGTAGACACGCATCACCTACTTTGTAATCGCTATCTGCCTCTCCAATCTTGTCACTCAACAAAGCTATTTGTGCCTTTAGGTAACCCCTTGCGTAGCCGTATATGCGCTCTTTATCTAGCATTGTTCTCCTCCCTCTCTATCTCTTCGCTATACACCATGTATCGGTGTAACTCTGTGAGTATCACTGCGATGCCGACTAGCATCATTCCGATGATGAATGTTTTAAATATCATTTGTTGCCTCCTTATTTACTGAGCCGACTGAACTCATCTTTGATAATCGATTTACATGCACGGATGCCTTTTCTGTAGCCTTCTCGCTCTTTGCTAGTAAGGGTAAGTCGATAAGGTATATATGTTTCATCAAGCTTCTTAGACAATCTGTCTTGTAGCTCTGTGTATAAATTATTTATTTCTGAATATTTAATGCTATCCATTATTACCTCCTTACCTACATCCTGCTGCATACAGGAACAGCCACAGTGTCGGGATAAGTGCAGCCATGCTGATATATCCGACCACTTCCTGCATCGGTGTGTTCCCATTCTCCTCGCATGCCTGATGCATGACTTCTTTAACCGAACTAAACAGCCTCATCCGTATCACCTCTCATAATCTCCAGTGCGCGGAGCATCGTATAGAACTCCGTCTGTGCTTGTTTCGTCGCCTTGTCGAACAGTCCGAATCGGTCGACCTTTTCTCTGTAAACCTCTTCAAGGCTCTTTACTTCTTGCGATAACTTCTCCAGGTTCTCCGACAGTTCAGCGCTTACCGTCTCAAACTCTTTTAGTCTGAACCTATATTGCTTACCAATTTTGTAGATTCCCTTACAGCCCATCTGCCCTAGCTTTCTTAATACTTGCTCGTCTATTTGCAGTATTTCGGATGCCTCGCTAGTCGAGATGAATCGCTCATCTATAGGTATGTTCATGTTGTACCTCCTTTCTTGTTATATAACTTTAAGTTATATCTAGGGTAAAAAAATATAGTCCTCTGATATATCATAAATATCGCATAGCATCTTGAACTGAGCATATTTAGGACTGACCTTGCCTTTTTCCCAATTCAGAACGGTATTCTTAGATACTCGTAGCGCTTTAGCTACCTCTTCTTGAGTCATTCCCGCATTTACTCTTGCAGCCGCCAAGCTAATCTGTAATTTGTTCTTCAAGTTGACTCCTCCTCTCCTTAGGTTGACTTAATTCTATTATAACTTAAAGTTATTGTCAATACTTAAAGTTATATTTTTTTAATTTTAGTATTGCACATTATAACTTCTTACATTATAATGCTCTCACGGGAAGGGGAATAAAAAAATGACAGAACACGAAATAAATAGAATCGTTTCAGAAAATCTGAACAGACTTTTAGAAGAGCGCAACATAACACAGCAAGAACTTGCGGAATATATCGGAGTTACACAGGCCTCTGTATCTAATTGGTGTAAAGGTATTAAGATGCCTAGAATGGACAAAATAGACAAGATTTGTCAGTATCTTGATATAGAGCGCTCTGATTTGATGAAAGATTCAAGCCATTATACATATTACTTTGATTCTGCAGCTGCAAAGGTTGCAGAGGAGTTATATAAAAGAGATGATTTACGCGTTCTGTTCGACGCAGCAAGAGATGTATCGGAAGAAGATATAAGATATGTTGCAACATTATTAGAGAAACTAAAGAAGAAGGAAGGTAAGTAATCGTGGACGAATTATACAGGGTTGCTTATGTCGATTTGCCCTGTAAAGTTCACGGATTAACGGCCTATTATTATGAGGATGGACAAGCATTCTACACCGTGTTCGTAAACGCAAGGGACTCGATAGAGCGACAACAAAAGGCACTACAACATGAATTAGAGCATATTAGAAACGGTGACTTATGCACTATGCTATCTGTACAGGACCTGGAGGTATTAAGGCATAATTTGATATAGTCTATAAAGGGTAGCGGGAACGTATCAAGAAAGGACGTATTATGAAAAAACTACTACTAAAATCTATGGCGATTGCCATGACACTCACTCTTGTGTTAGCTCTCACCTCGTGCAGTGATGACTCAGCCTCTTCAGAGAAGCCTAAAAAGAAGAAAAAAGAAGTTACTTACGAGAGCATCTACAACGAATACGATAAGAAGATGGCAGAGCTTGCTCCTAAAAAAGTTGAGGAGTTCAACAAAGAGGCTGAGGGAGTTACAGACGTAAATAAACTTGCCGAGATCAGCACTAAAAAGATTGGTGACATTGCGCTAGTTAACACGCAGGGTGCTGAAAGAATGGCGTCCCTTATGCAGAAGAAAGGTGACGAGTACTCAACCTATGAAGAGTGGGCTATGAAGTTATCAGACCGTTACCAGGAATATAGCAAGCAAGTTACAGATGCGTATATGAGTAAAGCACAGAAGGTTGCGCTTAAGTAATTAAATAAAAAAAAACCGCCCCTACGCCAATAGGAGCGATTCGGAGCTACTGGTATATCGTCCAGTAACACAACACAATTATCAATTAGAAGTATATCAGTAGCGCCCATATATTACAACTAAGTTACGAAAATAGTTGTTATTAGGGCGTTTTTTGTGCAAATTTTGCAGAATATTGGTAAATAATCGATGTTATAGAGGTTTATATGTACATTACAAAAGTTGACACTAATAAATATAGGGCGACCCTCTCGCAGACTATTAACGGAAAGAGGAAACGGTACACAAAGACATTTACAACCGTAAAGAAGAAAGATGCGGTTAAAATGGCGCAAGTATGGGAGCAAGAGGTGCTCACTAAAGGCTCGAGCGACTATACTGTATATGGGCTTATTTCGGCTGTATGGGAGACCGTTATAAAGAACAAATCGCCTAATACTGTTGACGGATATAACGCATGTAGAAAGCGAATTATAGACACTCTGGACGACATGCCGGCAAGTGACTTATCACCTCGTGTGTTACAAAAGTGGATTGATAAATTGTCCAATATGGAGACTAAAGCGAACGCACGTAAAAAGCGCAGATATTCGCCTAAAACAATCCGAGAAACTTACTTCGTACTGTCTCGTTGTTGCTCCGTTGCTGTTAATTGGGAGTTGCTACCTAGTAGCCCTTGCCACGATATCATAATGCCTATAGGTACAAAGAAAGAGGCTCACATACTGAGTCCAGAAGATTTTACAAAATTTGTCGACAACCTATATACCCTCCCACTCGACAGCAAAGTGATGTTCGAGTTGGCTCTGTTCTGTTCGCTCCGTCGTGGTGAAGTCCTCGGCATAGAGGATAAGCCTATAGGCGATAGAATCGTTATAGATAAGGCTCGCTATAGGAGTAAAAGCGGTGTAGATTTTGTAAAGTCGCCTAAGACTACATCGGCGGTTAGAGTTTGTGCCCTACCTCAGTTCCTACAGGACGATATAAGAGCCCTCCAAGAATACCATAAAAGCGAGAAGAAACGACTAGGCTCTGCATGGTGTAATAGCAATTATCTAATTAAATCAGAGGACGGCTCGCCACTAATCCCCCACGCGGTCAACGAGCGATTAAGACGATACACGAGCCGTATAGGGATTGATCACGTCACATTTCACCAACTACGCCACACATTTGCCTCTATGGTGGCTAGTAACGGTACCGACCTAGTCACACTATCGAGGCTAATGGGACACGCGAATAAATCTACAACACTATCTATATATACTCACCTATTCCAGGATGATGCCGACTTTGGTCGTGATGTTGCAAATACCTTTGATGATGTTATGAAAAGCACCGCAAAAAGTCACGAAAAAGTCACGATTTAAAAATAAAAAGACTGCAACCGTTGCAGTTACAGTCAGTTAATGGCGGGAGTGCGTGGGAATCGAACTACAGCCCTCGCCATTATTTGCGATTAT
>ERZ773037.182-NODE-182-length-33824-cov-19.810092_pt1 | contig 33824 bp, 45 predicted proteins | sample MGYA00511466_ERZ773037 | MGnify/ENA primary metagenome ERZ773037 (study PRJEB29015, sample SAMEA2738146) | human oral metagenome | biome: human oral; feature: human-associated habitat; material: saliva | place: China | collected 2202 ... | reverse complement strand
GGGACAAGATTGTCCAAACAAAATGGGAGGGTCAAATAAACAAAAACTCCCTAAAACCGATGATGCAGTTTAACAACACGAGGGGAAAGAACGCTTCAGATTCTGCTTTGATAATCGATGCGATGGATATTCTTTATCGTGGAAATGTTGATGGCTTTTGCATAGTTTCATCGGACAGTGACTTCACATCACTGGCTAGAAGGCTCGCTGAATCTGGACTTCTTGTGATCGGCATGGGTGAATCTGATAAGGCAACTGAGGCTCTAGAAAATGCCTTTGATAAGTTTGTCTACATAGATGTTCTAGCAAAGGAAGCCGAGGCCGAAAAGAAAAAGGAGGCTGACGCTGAGGCTGCAGCTGGCATAAAGCCAAGGCAGGAAAGAAAGTCTGACCAAACAGGAAACATTCCAAGCAAAAAGCTAATAAGCAGCAAGATTAAGCAGATTATCATGGCAAATGAGGATCTAGGAAAGCCAACAGACCTTGGGCAGATTGGAAATGAGCTGAGCAGACTTTACAGAAACTTTGACGTAAGATACTACGACAAAAAAGGCGGCGGAAAGTACAAATATCTTAGAGAGTTCGTTGCAGACCTTCGCGGTCTAGAAATCGAAAGAATAGACAAGAGAGTATTTGTAAGCATAAAGAAATAGTCTTGCTTAAGCAAAATCAGCAGATAGGAGCAGCAGATGCCTTTTGAGATAGTGAGAAATGACATTGTAAATATGAAGGTTGATGCAATCGTAAATACTGCAAATCCTAGGCCTATAATAGGCGCTGGAACAGATAAAGCTGTTCACGATAAAGCAGGTGCAAGGCTTCTTTTGGCACGCAAGGAAATTGGTAATATTGCAGTAGGAGAAGCAGCAATAACGCCTGCCTTTGATCTTGATGCAAATTATGTAATCCACACGGCTGGACCTATCTGGAGGGACGGAAAGTCTAGTGAGGAAGCACTGCTAGCTTCTTGCTTTAAAAATTCGCTTAGACTTGCAAAGGAAAAGGAATGCGAATCTATAGCGTTTCCTTTGATATCTACAGGAAGCTATGGTTTTCCAAAACCTCTTGCGCTTCAGATAGCGGTCAGAGAAATAAGTTCATTTTTGATGGAAAACGAGATGCAAGTTTATCTTGTTGTCTTTGAAAAGCAGTCATTTGAGCTTTCGGAGAAACTCTTTAAGTCAGTAAGTAGCTACATAGATGCGAACTATGTAAGCGATAAAATGAACTTGGAGTATGGTACATCAAAGCTTAGGCGTCGTGACTACGAAGAGATGCTCTTACATGAATCATCTTATGAGATTACCTCGAAGATGCCAAACCTAGATGGCATGTTAAACAATCTAGACAGGGGATTTTCGGAAACTTTACTCGATTTAATAGATAAGACAGGGAAGAAGGACTCGGAAATCTACAAGAAAGCTAATGTTGACAGAAAGCTTTTCTCAAAAATAAGAAACAATGTAAACTATAAACCATCAAAGGCTACTGCTTTAGCATTTGCCATAGCTCTTGAGCTTGACTTAGATGAAACAAGTGATCTTCTTTCGAGGGCTGGCTATGCGCTGTCACAAAGCAGTAAGTTTGATGTTATAGTAAGATACTTTATAGAAAATAAAAAGTATGATATTTTTGAGATTAACAGTGCACTGTTTAGATTTGATCAGCCACTTTTGTGCTCATAAATGTCGCATGGCGTGCGACCTTTGATCCTCTTATATCCTTTACAATGTAGATACATTAGGAAATAGGAGGATTTTAAAATGACAGAGATTATATTTATTTTAGACCGCAGCGGGTCAATGGGAGGACTTGAGGCAGATACCATAGGTGGATTCAACTCAATGATGAGAAAGCAGGCAAGTGAACCTGGCGATGCTCTTGTAAGCACCTTGCTCTTTGATAACGATGTAGAGGTAATTCACGATCGCCTAAATATCAAGGATGTTCCAGAAATAACAAGCAAGGAATATTATGTTAGAGGCTGCACGGCGCTCTTAGATGCGGTTGGCGGAGCAATTAAGCATATTTCAATGATTCATAAGTATGCACGCAAGGAGGATATTCCAGAGAAAACCTTGTTCATAATAACTACCGATGGAATGGAGAATGCAAGCAGACTATATAGTTATGAGGATGTACGCAGTATGGTCGAGTATCAAAAATCAAAGCACGGCTGGGAGTTTATCTTCCTCGGTGCAAATATCGATGCCGCAGCGGAGGCATCTAGATATGGAATCGACTCATCTATGGCAGTAAACTATAACTGCGACCCTGAAGGTGTGGAAATTAGCTTTAAGGTCATGGAGGATGTAGTAAGAAGCTATAGAAACACATGTGAGGTTCCAAAAGGCTGGAGAAAACGTATAGATGATGATTTTAATTCGAGAGGGAAAAATGAAAAATGTATATCCAATAGTATTAAAAAAAGGAAGTAAGGATAATTACATTGTATTTATTCCAGATTTCAATATTAATACAGAAGAAAGAATGATATGAGAGCAATTAGGAAAAACTGTACGATTCCTTCATGGCTTAACTTTGAGGCGTAAAAAGCAGGAATAAATTTCTCAGCAACTTTACAGGCTGCACTAAAAGCAGAGTTACATTTAAAATGATTTTTACCTGAATATAAAAAATCAAATTTGAAAGTATAAAATTAAGAAAAAGCCCTGAAACATTGAATTTCAGGGCTTTTACTTGATTTATATAGCTGAAGATGTAATATAAGGTACTTTTATCAAAACACTAGTATTGCTCGAAATATGAAATTTAGTACTAAACATGTATTGCATCATTAGTTTAAATCGTTTTACTAGAGTATCTACAATGTATATTACAGTGTCCTTTTTATTGCCCTTGTTTGTTGGCAATATATTTGCCGTATTTAATAAGGTCGTTAAGGCTTTCATTATCTAATTTACGCATAATATCTAGCATATCAAAAATCAAATCAACATCGCTTGGTGTAGGGCAATCTGAACGATTATTATATGAATAATAATTGTTCATTGCCGAACTACTTGTGTCACCGATATTCGTGGAAATATCGGCGCTATTGCTTGCTGAATTGACTGAGTTGTTAGGCTCGTCGTCCATGAAAAAATCCATTACATGGCAATTTAGATGTTTTGCAAGGCGTATCAACACCTCTTCCTTTGGTAGCTGACCCGTATTTATAGCAGTTGCTTTTGATGATGAAAAGCCTAAGTCAAGCATTACTCGAGTTAAGGATGTGTCTTTTTCTTTACAAATCCTGTTCAAATTTTCCTTAAATGACATATTAATAGTTCCTTTCTTAAAATAATTTGCTTAAATATAACTTTGTGATAACGTTTTTACTTTCAAATTAGAATAAAATTAGGGCTTTTAAATATAATTTAGTAATAAAATTCAAGTTTACAGATACAATAAATCTGGAACATATGATAAATTCTCTATATACGAATGATAATGGAAAATGTTCGTAATGTCAATAGGAAAATACAAATCAAATTTATAATTTTAGAAAAAATAAAGTGAGTTAAAAGTAAAATGATATTGGATTGTTCATAAATATCGAACTTGGGTATAACACAGCACAAGCAGAGATAAATAGAATACTAATAGGGAAGTCTGAAGGGTATTCACACTAGGCAATATATTAATTTACAAAGGAACTTAGTTGATTTATATCCAAAAGAAAAATCCCACTAACAATTAGTGGGATTTACCTTTTACTAAAAAACACATATCCGATGTGAGTTGAGGTCACAAAATAAGGGTTCGGATATGCGTACATTGGTATCGCCTAGGGGAGTCGAACCCCTGATTCAGCCGTGAGAGGGCTGAAAAGGTTGAGTGATTGCAATGCTTACATCGATTTTGGCACGGCTGATGGCACAGGTGTGTTCATTTTAGTTGCTGTATCTGCAATGGTTTCTTCATCAATGTGGGTGTAAATATTTGCTGTCATCGTAATTGATGCATGCCCCATTAAATATTGAGCAACTCTTATGTCTACACCTGCCTTTTGTAAGTCGGTACAGAATGTATGACGCAGGCAATAAGGCACAAGATCCTCGGCAATAGGATAAGGTGGAACAAGTTGATTTCTATGCATCTTACAACCAGCCGCCAAATTCAATTCTCTTTTAAATGCATTCCATAAATGCTGCCTTCCGCTTTCATCTAATTTTTTACCTACTGTATTTGTACAGATTGTTGTAAAAGGATTTAAATTAGATGGAATCCTATCGTAGAGATAATCAGGAATAGGCACAAGCCTTTCCTTATTGCCTGTTTTAGTTGCGATAATTTTTACTAGCTTTTTATCTCTATCAATATCCATTCCACGAATCGCAGCTGCTTCAGATGGGCGACACCCGCAGAAAAGCATAAAAAGATAAAATAAAAATCTTGGGTTGGTGTCAGCAACTTCAAGAATGTATTTTCTTTCAAAATCTGTTATAGCTCTTCTTTTGCTCCTGGTTCCTGAAGGCTTTACCAACCCTGTGCATGGATTATCAATTATAAGCTTGTTGTCCACGGCACTACGGAAAAGGGCACACATGCCTTGATAAACTTTATTGATTGAATCAGCAGAGTAACCTTCGAGTGAATTCAAAACTTTTTGACAGTGAAGAGGCTTGACTGCTTTGAGTGGTAAATCTCCAATTATGCTCAAAACATGCTTTTTCATTTTGCAATCATAATTTTTTTGAGTTATATCTTTGCATCCAACTCTATAAGTTTTTACATACTCGTTGTACCAATCTTTTACATGCATACTACCACATAGCATTACACGACCTTCTTCAAGGTCTCGTATCTTATTGGCCATTTTGATAATTGCATCAGTCTCTGATTTTCCTCTAACAAAATATCGCTTACCTTCAAACGTAAAAGACTTTCTATATTTATCACTCATACTAATCCCTTTCAAATTAAAAAGCTTTCGCAAACAACATTTTTATCAGTTGTTTTTACGATTTTTTAAAATTGAAACTAAAGCGAGCGCTGCACAAATTAAGCACCAAATAGACCAAATAATTAAATCAGTATAGCTTCCTGCATTTGTTAGCCCCATCACGGCAGCTAAACCGAAGATCACAATAAGTGCAATATTGCCGCCTTTTCCAACCTTATTTCTAACCACAATAGAAACGATTCCTCCAGCGAGCATTAATATTGCAACTAAAAGTCCTGCAGAACCGCTCACTTCGTTGTTATCAGCCAAAGCGTTACCAAGTCCTGCCATACCAGACTGAAAAGTAACAAAGACACTTAGGATAATTGACAAAATACCTGATACTAATTTCCATGTTTTCATTTTATTTACTTCCTTTCTTTCTTAATAAAAACATATACATCTAAAGTTTATTGCATAAAGCAATCTGATTTGATTGCCAAACGAATAACAAAATTTATGTACTTATTTCATGTTGTGGAATACGCCAACGCATTCACCCAAGATTGTCACCTCTGAAGCGTCAACAATCATTGGCTCAAATTCTGAGTTACATGGACTCAACAAAATTGTATCTCCTTGCCAAAATACTTTCTTTAGAGTAGCTTCACATTCAGAGTTTAGTAGCACAGCGTATACTGAGTTATTTTTGTAATCATAAGTCTTTTTTATAAAAGCGATGTCATTATCAGAGATGCAAGCATCAATCATACTATCACCACGTACGCGAACACAGAAATCTGCCTTGATAGATTGGTCAACGAAAAAATATCCCTCAAAATTCTCTTCACAGAAAATGCCGTTTCCTGCACAAATGTCGCCCAAAATTGGCACTGGGTGAGCTGCAGGGAAGGATAAATTTGAGATATTACCCAAATCAGGTCGAGGGATATATGTTGTTTTATCACTTCTTCCAAGTAGATAATCAATGTCGACATTGAAGAAGTCGGCAATCAATTCTAAAGTATCAAAATCAGGTTGCCTATTGCCACGTTCGTACATTCCTATAGTGCTTCGTGATATTTTTAATTTTTCGCTTAAATCGTCTTGAGTCATTCCTTTTGATGTCCTAAGGGCTTTGAGCCTGCTTTTAAATGAATGATCCATGTTATTTCCTCCACAATTAGAATAACACACAATGTGGAAAAAGTAAAGACGAAAAAACACAATTCGTGTTGACACATATCGTGACAAATGATATAATCAAAAAAACAAAGGAGGAAAAGTGATGAACAGCAAAGAAATAGGCCAAAAACTAAGAACTCTAAGAGGAGATAAAACAATTGCTGAATTTTCAAAGGAAATTGGAATCAAACCATCTACTATAGGAATGTATGAGCAAGGAGAAAGAATCCCTAGGGATGCAATTAAAATTAAATATGCCAAACATTTCAATATGACAGTAGGAGAAATTTTTTTTGGAGAAAATTGTCACACAATGTGACACAAACAAGAAGGGAGAAAGAAATGAAAGATTGGGAACCACCATGTTACACCGAAATGCCCAGTGGACTAATTATTGAAGCAGAACAAATAAAAAAAGCTGAGCATGCTATTAGCTTAGCTTTGAAAATGGTTTTAGAAGATGAAGCCCAAACATATGAAGTAATTCAATATGTCTTAGATAAATATATCGAAAGGCTAAAATCAAAGAAAGTCAGCCTATTGTGATTACGTAACAATAACGGAAAGGAACATAAAATGAAAGATTGGCTCGCATCATATTTCATAGGTTTCGTCCTAACATTCTTGATTATAACTCTAATAGAACTAAAGGGATAATATGAATTTCACAACAAGACTAGAAATCACACCTAAAAGAAAGCCCAACACACGATTAGTCCAGACTTCGGATCGGGCGAGAATATAATTAATAGCCTCATTGCGATAGTAGATGCAATAAGGTCCATTGTCAGCATATCGAATATCAATACAATTGTTAGCCTCTAAAGCAGACAATACATCTGGATCAAAGCTAGATATTATTTCATCATTAGCGATTACGCTAGAAGCCTTGATAGTTTTAAGTGCGGAACGCATTTTGAAACGTATAAACATAATTTAATTACCTCCATCTAAATAGGATTATATCACAAAGGAGAGAACATGACACTTGAATCACGGACCAAAAGAGCCGAGGAACAATTGCATAAGGTAGTAGGTGATTGGTGTGATTATGTAACAACCAGCGAGGTAGCAAAAGTGTTCGGATACCAATCAGCCACCTCAGCAAGAAAGTACACATACGGATGTAGAAAGTACGGGCGGAAATATTATATTCCTGAAGTAGCTGCGAAAATGGCAGCAGAAGGAATTTACGAAGTGTAGAAGACAGACAAGAAAGGAGTATTCATGACAAGAGAAAATGAAAATTTGGTATCAGCGGTCATACCACGAGGAACTGAAAAGGCATGCGTAATAAAAGTTATAAAAACTACAGCTTTGTTAGGTGCAGGAACACACAAAGACCCAGTTAGATACTTATATCAATACTGGGACTTTGAAGGAAATTTATTAGCGGAACGAGATAGTTCTAAAAGAAAATAAATAATAGATTAAGATTATTTACTTTTCTTTTCTGCTTGTTTAGAGGTGCTGATTGATAGTACATCAGAGAGCAACTGCTGTTCATCATGGCGCTTGATATACCACTGCTTTATTAAAAGCTCAATTACTTTCAGCAATTTTGCAGCTTCATCCGGTTCGATATCAATAATTAAATTCACATCAGATTCAGGATGTGCTCCGATATTACCAAGCTTACGAAGTGCATTGAGGACATTCCATTGTGCTTTATCGACTTTTGACTCAAGAGCAGAAATTTCGTTATAAAGCGTTGTTTCATTAACTTTCCAGAAATCTCTAATCATAGACTGTAGACACCTTCTGGACAGTGTTGCAGAAGCCTTAGGGCTAAGCCAAACAATAGCACAAGCTTCCTCATAATCGTTTCTGATAGATTCAGGGACATAATCGGGAAATTTAATAGCATTTGACTTAGGTAAAATTGGAACTTCGATACCTTTTGTCAGTTCGCCTAAACCAACAACTTTAATCATAAAGTTATCGCATTTAGGGCAATGAAAAAACTTAACGATAATACTATCACGAATATCATTTTTAGGCCCAAAAATAAGGGAATCAGGCGTTTTAGTATGAAATTGCAATGTATAGGGTTTATATGTTTGATCAAATATCAACGGAAAATCACAACTACAGTAAGGACAATGAATAGATTCATCTGATTGAATGGTAAATGCCATAAGAATTAAACCTCCACAAAAACTTTTTGATAAATAAATCTAAGGAAATTATATCACAATAGCAAACGCATTGTCATAGCGTTTGAAAAGAGGAGTAAAGATATGCGAATAAAAAAGATAATCACAGCTATTGCAGGAATAATGCTGGTACTTGGACTTAATGCAATAGCTACAGCTATAGATAACCCGGAAGTGTACGCAAAGCCTTTGCCTGATCCGGTACCAGTAGAACAACTCGAAACCAATAATCATATAGATAAGATGGCCAAAAGGTATGGATTAAATCCGAATGTCATAAAAGCACTAATTGAAGAGGAGAGCGGATGGCTTGCATCAGCTGAAGGCGATAACGGACAAAGTGTTGGACTCATGCAAATCCAGGAGCGTTGGCACAAAGACAGAATGAAGAGGCTCGGAGTAAACGACCTGTATGATCCCGAGCAGAACATTACGGTTGGTTGCGACATACTATCGGAGCTACTAAACAAGTACGGAAACTATAAGGATGCACTAAGCGCCTATAACAGTGGGAATATCCACGATGGAAGGCAATATGCGGAGCGCATACTAAACGCAGCAAAATAAGGGGGAACAATGATAAAGACAGCAATGATAGAAAGTGTGCCGTACGGTGACACTAGGAATTCTATGAATAAAAGAGAAATCGCAATGATGATAAGAAGGTTGCGACTAAAACACGGAGTGATAAATTTCGAAATGGTGCTTCAAGACGGAAGAAAAATAAAGAGCCGAAATGAATAAAAGATGCAATGAATTTGATTGCCCTGCTTGTGGCAAACCCAATCCACGAGAAATGAGACAGTGTCCAAAACTAAAAGGGGAAGCGGTTTGTGTACAGTGCTGTGAGAACTGCGATACATACGATGCAGGAACATTCAGGTGTACATGGCATGCGGTCAATAAAACCATCATCATTGATGAAGAGGTCAAGCGACTGCGCAATAAAATCACCTTTTTAGAGAAAGAGGTTAAAAGGCAATATAGGAGCAATCAGCCTAAAAGGGGTAACATGTTGCTCAACGAAGAGAAAAGCTGCATTTCGCAGCTCAAAAGATTAGAGAGATTAAGAGAACAGGGTTTTAGATACATATAGTTTTGACGGAAAGGAAAGAGAAATGAACAAAGAACTTATCAATAGTGCAATTGCAAAAATCACTGAAGAGGCACTATCAATAAAGGACGCATTTTCGCAGATGATTGAGGAATACTTGACTGACATCTGCAAGACGGATGCAGTGGCAACAAAGCTTTTAGCTGAAAACAAATCGCTAAAGGCTTTTTGTGATGAAATGTGGAAAGAGGCAAGAAGCAAATCTACAAAATGCGCAGCAGGAAGCGGTGCGTATATATCGGACAAAGAGTGTTTTGAAAAAGCCGAAGCTTACTATGAAATCACTGAAGAGGACAAGCACACAAAACAACAATCAAAGGTGATAGATATAACAGAATTGCTTTAGAGGTGCTGCTATGAATTTCGTTAGAGAAAAACAGAAACTTCCATACAGCGTAAAGTGGCCAACAAAACTCAAACAGTATCTGAATGATGAAATAAACTACCCAATTATTTACAACAGATTTAAGAAAGAAGCACACTGTCTAAGCTGTGGCAAAGATTATAAGTACTCAAATAGATATCGTGCAGATGATTATGAAACTTGTCCTTGCTGTGGGAAACGCAGAGCAACATGGCCACATACACGCAATATGATTGTTGATAGAACACTAATCTTTGCGACACATACAGATAATGACATTAGAATAGCGGTGGCATCTGTATTTTATAAATATGTTGCAGCAGATTGGAACCATATCAAAGATATGAAGGCGGAGATAAGCATAGACGAAGTGTTATATTTTTCTAGAGACAAACAAGAAGCCTGGTATAAAGATTGGTGGGCTCAAAATCCGTCAGCATCTTTTAGAAAAGACAAGGGAAAAGGAATAAGAACTTTCATTCCTGCAGAATTAAGAAGATATCAATGCTCAATGCATGCAAGCGTTCAGGATGCTTTGTCCAATGGATTTCTCAAGTACGCAAATATAGGAATCCATGATGCATATGATGAAAGTCATCTGATGAAACTTATATATGTATACAGCAAGTATCCACAAGCAGAGTATCTCAAGAAGCTAGGATATGAGGAAATAATAAAAGATCGCATCTATAATCAAGCAAATTATATCAAAGTAAATTGGAGAGGGGATAGCTTGGAGAAGATGCTAGGCGTTACCAAAACTGAACTAAGCAAGTTGAATCAATGGGGATATAAAAACACGGAAGACATAGGAACTTACAAATTCCTAAAAAAATATCAAGCAAAGATATCGAAGAAAAATATGGACACGTTTTATTCAGCATTTTCATGTGTAGGCAACTGTTTAAGCTATTTCAAAAAGGAAGAAAATCCGATAAAGATAAGTGAATATATAATCAATCAAAAGAAACTCGCCAAGCATGGATTTATCCTATACGACTATAAAGACTATTTAAATCAATTAAAAGAACTAGGATATCCGTTAGAAGAATATTATTTATATCCTAAAAGCTTAAAAGATGCACATGCAAAGCTAACAGATGAAATAAATAAAAGACGAGATGAGGAAAAACGGAAGCAGATAGAACTTCAGGAGAAGGGGTACAGGGAAATACTGAAGAAAATAAAGAAGTTTACATACTCAAGCGCAAATCTTGTCATAAGACCAGTTGATAGCATAGCAGAATTAATTACTGAAGGAATGAAGATGCATCACTGTGTTGCTACTTATAGAGATAAGGTAGTAGCTGAAAAATGCTACATATTCACAGTAAGAAATATAAATGAACCTGATGAGCCTCTTGCGACATTGGAACTAAGTCAGGATAAGAAAAGAATAATACAGCTCAGAGGCAAGTACAACGCGGTTGTGTCAGACGACATAGAAGCGTTTTGCAATCACTGGTTCAAGCATATAGTTAATTCAAAAGAAAAGAGAAAGAAGGCATCATGATGAATATTGTAGAAACACAATACAAAGAAATCACAAGCTTGCAAGATCGAGAGACAGAGCAGTTGACGATAGAGGTCAACACAATATACCAACAGATGGAAGCCATAGGCAACATAGGGCTACAACTTGCTGCAGAGGCAGGCGAAAGGCTTATAGAGATCAAAGGAAGATTGGCACACGGTGAGTTTGAATCATGGTGCAAGGACAATCTAACATTTAGCAAAAGAAAAGCCGAAAATATGATGCGCTGGTCTCAAAAATGCAAGGATGAAAATAGCATTTTTTCAAAAACGCAAACGTTTACGGATTTGGGAATTTCAAAGGTTTGGGCACTTTTAGCCGCTCCGGAGGATGTGGCTGAAGAGGTCATAAAAGAAGGTGCTAGCGACATGTCAGTCAGAGAACTACAAGACGAAATATCCAGGCTAAAATCTGAAAAGAAAACAGCACAGGAACATGCAAGAGCATCGGAAGAAGAACAGGCAAACCTAGAGGAAGAGATAGAAATTTTAAAAAGGCAGCTTGAAGAAGCCAGAAGAGAATCTGAAAGAAAAGCGGAAGAGGAGAACTCGCAAAGTACACCTGAAGCTGAAGAGGAAATCGAAAAACTAAAGAAGAAGCTAGAAGTTGCAAAGGCAAATCTTCAGAAGACAAAGGAAAAACTTAAAACAGAAAAGAATAATAGTGAAAAGAAGATTGAAGAAGCTATAAGCCAGGCAAAGGCAGAAGCTCAAAAGGAAGCCGAGAAAAAGGCGAGCGAGTCATTAGCTGACATAACAAAGAAGTACGAGGAATCGCAGAACGTTATTAACAAGCTGCAAACCGCACTAGCAAATAGCGAAAATAAAGCACTTGCGATATTCAAGGTTAAATCAGATTTACTTCAGGAATCGTTCAATTCTTGCCTGGCTTCTATTGAGGATGTAGCTGTAGAAGATCAAGAGAAGAGTGACAAGATGAAAGCGGCACTCAAGCAGATAATGTCAAATCAGATTGAGAGATTATAAAAAGGAGAATAGACATGGCACTAAAAATAACAATAGTGATTTGCGCAACACTGGTTATACTTACGCTTATTAGCGAAAAGGGAAAAGGCGGCAAGTAATGAGGGATAAGAAAGAGGGAATTCGATGCGCTCTATGTGGGAAGAAACTCAGTCATAATAATGCATTTTACATAGACATGGGTGAAGAGGAAATCACTGTATGCTTCGGATGTTATCTAAAAATTAAAAAGCAAAACAATATTTTAAAGGAGGCTAATCATGAGAGTAGCAATTGATGATAACTGGAGCGTATATCAAAAGGGCGAAAAGATTTATGCAAGCAGAAAGAAACCTAAGATGACAAACATTATAGGAACATCAGGACACAAGTTAGCTGAAGAGGAACTTGTGGGCATGCTTGAACGATTCTTAAGAATGAAAAATGTAAAGTTGGGAGAAAAAAATAACGATGGAAATGAAATGTAATAGCATTTATATATCAGGGCCAATCACAGGGCTTAAGGAGGAAGATGCAAGAGCAGCATTTGAAAAAGCTGAAAAATTGCTTGAAGTAGAATACGAAAGAGTTGTTAATCCTATGCGTTTCGAAGCAGCATATCAAAGCGCAAAGCTGACGTATGACGAAATGATGGACATAGATCTAAGATTACTAAAGATGTGCAAGGCAATATATATGTTAAAAAATTGGGAAGGTTCAAAGGGCGCATGTGTAGAAAGATTAACGGCGTTGCAGTTAGGAATGAAAATCATATACGAAGATTAAAGGGGAGCAAGAGCTTCCCTTTAGGGCTATAAAACGGTACGAAAGGAACAAACCGAAATGAGAAATGAAATCGAAATGCTAGCAAGAAAAGAATTAGAATCCGCAAATGAAAAGTTCTCACTATTCCACAGCAGCCATGAAGGCTTCGCAGTACTGCTTGAAGAAGCCGAGGAACTCGCAGAAGAATCGAATGAGATAGAAAAGATAATGAACTCTTGGTGGCTTTACATAAGAAGAGATGAAGATATAGACGTGCAAAAGAAGAGAGTCGATAGAATAAGAAACCACGCAGTCAATGCGGCTATGGAAGCAATACAAGTTATAGCAATGTGTGATAAGTTCAAAATGTCATTATAAAAAACTACATATATATATGTAGAAAAACATCGCGAGTGAAAGTCTCGCATTCGAGCTTGATAAGAGTATTAGTAAAAGGGAATCGCTGAAGAGGAAATTATGGCTGAGCAGAAAATTATAAGAGAAACATGTGTAGCTGGTCGCATGATAGATCACATAATAAAATTACCTACGGGAAACCATAGAGGAAGACGTGGTAAAAGAGTTAATCCCAGCTCTGAAAAAGTACAAAAGAATAATGACAGAATAGCTGAGAGAAATCTTAGAAGATTGCTCGCTGCAAACTTTGGTTATGGCAGTGGACATTTCACACTAACCTATGGCGATAAAGCACCAAGTAACATTCAGGCAAAAAAAGACTTGGAATGCTTTTTGAAGAAGTTGAGGCGTGATTTACGCAAAGAAGACATTGAGCTAAAGTATATCGCTGTAACAGAATACGAAAACCATAGGATACATCATCATCTTGTTATAAACACAGTGAATGTAAAAGCTGTAAATGATTTGTGGTCAAAAGGATGGATAAAGATGTCTGCACTGGATAAGACAGGAAACTATTGCAGGCTTGCGAGCTATCTCATCAAAGAAACGCAGAAGACATTCAGAACCGAAGAGAGTGCACACAAGAGAAGATATTCGACTTCAAGAAATTTGGTTAAGCCGATAGTGAAGAGGGAATTTGTAAGTGGCGCTGAGCTGTTTGATGATCCTAAGCCAATGCCTGGATATTACATCGACCAAGATAGCGTGAGAAGATACGAACACCCTTTCACAAAGGTTGAGCACTTAGAGTATGTCGAAATTGCATTAGACACACCGAGAAAGTATAAGGTTTGGCCAAGAGGCAAGAAAGTAAAGGCTGAATCTCAAAGGACGATACGAAATGACCAACTCGATTTATTCGAGGAATTTTAACATGCACAGAAAGGACGCGATATGAAAAGAGATTATCAGAGACAGAAAAATAATAAATATATTTTGCCTAATGCGGTATATCATACAACACTCTGGCAGATAAGAGACTATTTTCGCATGAAAGAGAACGCGCAGGATATTTTAGATGAATCACCCGCACCACCTGACGGGATGCCACGGAGCGGAGATATAATAGATCAAGTTTATATAAAGGCGCAGAGAAGAGCTATATACATCGACAAGATTAAAGTGATTGACGATGCTATAAAAACGATTCCAGAAGAATACAGAAAAGGCATATGGAATAACATCATTAGAGGAGACCGCTATCCTGCCGATGCAGAGCGTGCAACATACGGTCATTATAAGTCAAAATTTATCCTAAAAGTTGCAGAAGGCTTAAAGCTTATTTAAAGCAAATGCGACACACCGGGAGAAAAAATATATATTATTATGACAGTGTGAGGAAATGATAATTCACTCCTTTCTTAAGAAATTATATGCACAATTGGCAGTCGGCAAAGGGCACGGCTGCCTTTTGTGTTATGGAGAACAGATGGCAAAAGCATGGGCTAAGGCGTTTTACAAATCAAAAGCATGGGCGGAGGCTAGAGAAGCAGCACTGATAAGAGATGGTGGCATGTGTCAAAATACTGGGTGTATGCATCCTGCTGAAGAGGTACACCATGTTATTGAGCTAACACCTGAAAATATAAAGGACTCAAGAGTCGCATTAAACCTAGATAACCTGAAGAGTCTTTGTAAAGACTGTCACTTTGCCGAGCACAGACATAAACTACACGCAAATGAAAGAGTCGATAAGATACTAACGAATGGATATTACTACGACAATGGTGTCATGAAGTTCACAAAGGTTTACATAGTGTCAGGCGCACCAGCGGCAGGCAAGAGCACATACATCAGCAAACACAAAGAACCAGGAGATCTGCTTATAGATTTAGATAAAATTAAAGATGCACTAGGGCAACCGCGAGAAAGCAAGTACAGCAACCTCACAGGTCTAGCATTAAATCTAAGAGAATATCTTTATGGATTGGTAGCAGATAGAGACTCGTTGATAGACTGTAAGCATGTATGGATTGCAGCAACACTTCCAAATAAATTCGAGCGTGAATCATTAGCAAAGAGGTTAGATGCGGAAGTAATTCAGTTAGAAGTTAGCAAAGCAGAATGCCACAAGCGAGTTGCAAATGATAACAAACGCATGGATAAAGATTACGAACACAAGATGGTTGATAAATACTTTAAAAAACTTACAGAACAGAACACATAACCCCCCCTTCAAAAAATAAGGGGAGTGTCCATAGGGGGACCGGAGGAGAGGGACAGATGTAAACATGAACGCGCACACGAGGGGGGTGTGGTCATTTGGGAAAATTTATACAAATTTACGACGAAAAAAAACGAGAAAGCGTTAGAAAACGCGAGCGAACAAGACTTAGAAAAATATTGGGTGCAGATAATGATATCGTCACATCGTTAATAGATCGAGCAGCTTTTTTGCATGCAGAATTGATAGAATGTGAGGAGATAATTAAGCGAGATGGCATCATCGAGACATATAAAAATGGCGAAAATCAGTATGGGAATAAAAAGGCAGCAGCGGTAGACGTCTACAACAATTTGATAAAATCTTACAACACAGTTATAAAGACTTTAGCAGAAAGCAGAGGGGAGACAAGCGCTGAGCAAGACGAACTTCTTGCTTTCATGGCAGCGAGGCGATGAGTTATATAATCGAGTATGCAGATGCTATATTTTCAGGAAAAATATTGGCGAATGATTTTATCAAAAGACAGTATGAGATTTTGGCAAATCGAGCAGTTCAACCTGATAGGTTTCATCTTGACTTAGATATTGCGAATAGACACATTGATTTCATGGAGATGTTTTGCAGGCAGTCACAGGGAGACAAAGGAGCGTCGTTAAAGCTTGAGTTATTTCAAAAAGCAAAATTCGAAGCAGCATATGGCATGGTCGATGATGACAATTTAAGGCAATACAGAGAGGTAAACTGCTTTGAAGGACGTAAAAACGGTAAGACCACAGAAGCTGCAGCGATTGCACTTGATGCATTGATTAATGATGACGAAGGAGCTCCGGAGGTATACTTTATAGCGACAAAGCTGGACCAAGCGAAGAAGGGGTACACAGAATCAAGGAATATGGTGCAGCAATCACCTGCACTTCGTAAGCATATAAAACCGAGAGGATTTGATTTATACTGCAGAGGGAATTTTGGCATAATAAAACCTCTTGCGACTGATATAAAAAAGCTCGACTCATACAACGCATCATGCGTTATTGTTGACGAGCTGGGAGCACTAACAAGCAGACGTCCATATGATGACATGAAGCAGTCTCAGTCAAGCATGGCGAGGAAACAGCCAATGCTGTGGGCAATCTCGACAAACAACTTCGTAAGACAAGGAATATTTGATGCACAAGTTGAATATGGCAAAAAGATATTGAGAGGCGATGCAAAAGACGATCGCTTTTTATTTTTATATTACGCGCTAGAAAATGAAAGCCAGTGGACTAATCCGAAGTATTGGATTATGGCAAACCCTGGTTTGGGAACAATAAAGAGCAAGGAATTTTTAGAGGACTCGGTGAATAAAGCGAAAAACGATCCTGGATATAAAGCAACGGTTTTGACAAAGGATTTTAATATCGCTCAAGAAAGCAATCAATCAGCATGGCTAACACCGAAGCTTGCACAAAATGAAGCGGTTGTGGACATGGAATATCTTGAGAACTCGTATGCTATCGGTGGATGCGATTTATCAGCAACAACAGACCTTACATGTGCGAGCCTTATTGTCTGCAAAAAAGATGATCCTAAAAAGTATCTATTGCAGCAATATTTTTTACCACAGCAGAGACTTGATTATGTCATGAGCCAAGAAGAACCTGAAGCTCCATATGCACTTTGGGCGGAACAAGGCTGGCTCACAGTATCTCCAGGAACGCAGGTTGATTATTCGCAGGTCAGTCTATGGTTTTATAAGATGGTTAAAGAGCATAACATAAGGCCACTTTGGATTGGATATGATAGAGCTCTTGCTGGTTATTGGGCAGACGAAATGATTAACAATTACGGATTTGAGCTAGAAAAGATTGCACAAGGTGCATACACGTGGACGTATCCAATGAAGCAGCTCAGAGCAGAATTTGAAGCACAAAACATAGTGTATCAGAATAATCCTATGTTTTTATACTGCTTGTTAAACACAGGCGTTAAAACGCGTAATAGCGACAATATAGAGTCGATAATGCCTGTAAAATTGCAAAATAATAGACGAATAGATGGAACAGTGTCAGCTTTAAATGCTTACACATGTTTAAAAAATCATGAAGAGGAATTTATGCGCTATGTCGCAAGAAAGGGGTAAAATGAACTTCTTTAGCAACTTTTTTGGAAAGGCAAAAAAGAAAATATCGCAACTGCGAGATTTCATCGAGATAGGAGGCTACAGAGCAATATTTTCAAGGTTTGGAAATAACCAGTGGGAATCGGAACTTATAAGATCGTGCATAAGACCGATAGCTTATCACACATCAAAGGCTGAGGCAAATTCCTCTGATAAGCGTTTAGAGAGGATACTAAGAGATCGTCCGAACCTATATATGAACGGAGTTGCATTCCTTTCCAAGGTTCGAACGATGCTAGAGCTTAAAAATACAGCTTTTATAATCATCATTCGCGACGATAGAAATAAGGTTATTGGATTTTATCCGATGCCTTACATATCATTTGAAGGAGTATTAAGTCCGACGAATAACCTGTATATCAAGTTCGAAACTCAATCAGGCAGGAACTTTACTTTTCACTGGGATGACATTGCGGTTCTGCGAAAGGATTACAATGAAAATGACATCTCAGGAGATAGTAACTCGCCAATTTTAAACACTCTTGAAATGCTTAACACCTCAAATGAGGGACTCTCGAATATGATAAAGAGTACGGCAAATTTGAGAGGTATTTTAAAGACAACAAAATCTATGCTAGATCCTGGAGATTTAAGGCAAGTCAAAGAAGATTTTGTAAAGGACTATCTAAACATTTCAAACGAGGGTGGCGTTGCAGCAATCGACAACTCATACGAATATCAGGAGCTAAAGGCAAGCCCGCAGGTAAGCAACTATGCAAATATAAAGGAATTTCGAGAAAATATCATGAGATATTACGGAGTCAACGATAGCATCTTGATGGCGAAGCAGACTCCGGAGGAAATGCAGGCGTTCTACGAGTCACGTATTGAACCTTTTCTAATGGAATTATCCATAGAGCTTACAAGTAAGGTGTTTACCGAACGAGAAAAAGGATTTGACAACTATATCGTGTTCTCAGCCAACACAATCCAGTTTATGTCTACCACCGAAAAGCTTAATTTGTGGAACATGGTAGATAGAGGAGCAATGACTCCAAACGAATGGAGAAGGACGCTGAACTTGCCACCATTACAAGGCGGAGATGAACCTATAAGGAGACTGGATACAGCTCCAGTCGGAACTCAAACCGTAGAAAATGAAGAGAGTGAAGAGGAGGAAAATTAAATGGCAGAACTTGACAATATTAAACGTCTTATTGAAGACAAGCATGTGCAGTTTAGAGATTTTAACATCGGAAAGGTTGAAACAAGAGAGGCTGCTGAGGAAGGACAGGAGCAAATGATAATCAAGGGAAGACCTGTTGTTTTTGACAGTGAAACCTTAATTTGCAAATATCGGAATTCGGAAATATGGGAAACCATAGATGCAAAGGCTCTTGATGATGCGGATATGTCAGACGTTATATTTAACATGAATCATTGCGGAAGAGTCTTTGCAAGGACGAGAAATGATAGCTTAAAGCTATCTAAAGATGATAAAGGGCTCAATATGGAAACCGAACTATGGGAAGATGATGAAGGTCATAAGAGCTTGTACAGAGACATCAAGCGAGGGATTCTCGATAAGATGTCATTTGCATTTACAGTCAGAAAGTCAGAGTATGTGATCACGGAAGATGAAGAAACGGGAACAGAAAAGGTTCTGCGAAAAATCTTAGAAATTGACAAACTGTACGATGTATCAGTTGTTGATATTCCGGCATACGATGCTACTGAAATATCAGCGAGAAATGCGTTTGCAGCGGAAAGCGAATTACGCAAAGCGGAAAGCATCAAGGCGGCAAGCCTAGCTCGCGAAAAATATAACTATGAAAAAATCAAAATGGAGGAGAAGTAATGAATCTAAAGGAACTAAGAGAAAGACTAAAGGAAATTGATACACTTGTAGCAAAGAGTGAAAGTGCTGACGAGGTGAGAGGTCTCATCGACGAAATGAAAGAACTAAAGCAGAGAGAAAAAGAACTCATGCAGTTAGAGCAGAGAACTAAAGAAGCTGCGATGATCAATGGCGGTGTGAGCGGAGCAACAGTCGTAGAGAGAAGCGCATCAACTGAGGACAAGTCAGAGGGTGCTGACAGTGAGGTGTATCGTAGAGCATGGTTAAAATCCATCGCAGTTGATCAGAGGGGGAAACACCTATTTGGCGAACTATCTGAAGAGGAGACGCGTGCATTTACGTTCACAACAGCAAACACTGGTGCGGTCGTGCCTGTAACGGTTGTAAATAAGATAACAAGCCTTATACGCAACGACTCACCAATCCTTGATGATGCTACACCATCTGGAATCGAGGAAGGGTTTGCACTCGTAAGACATACAGAAATTAAAGCTGGAGATGCAACTGGTGTTACCGAAGGTACAGCGAACGAAGATGAAGAGGATGTATTTATCCAGATTCCACTAACTGGAGTAGATGTTAAAAAGCATGTCACAATCACGAGAAAGATGAAGTTCCAGAGCATAGATGCGTTCGAGGACTGGCTAGTAAAGCACCTTGCAGATAGAATTAGAGTTGCGAAGGAAAAGGTGCTAATCGCAAGGCTTGACAATGAAGCACCTTCAGGAGCTACAAAAGTAGATAACTCGGGCATAGCGGCTGCAAATATACTAACAGAAAAGACATACTCTGATGAGTCAATCAGAGCAATCATGAGCCTTATCGATGCAGATGGAGAGGTTGTCGTATATGCAAACTCAAAGACTATATGGACAGGTCTTGCAGGGATAAAGGATGGAGACGGCACAAAGGCATTCATCCCAAACCCTATGGCAGATCCTATAGTACAGGGTAGAATCTACGGGGCAACAGTAAAAAAAGACAGCAATCTTGCTGACAACGTGGCATATTTCGGAGTCAAAGGCGCACTGCTTGCAAACACACACGCACCCCTTGAAATATTCCAGTCGCTCGAGGCAAAGACGGCAAATACAATCATCACAGGTGATGAAATCTTTGATGGTGGTCTTGAGAATCCAAAAGCGTTTGTCAAGGTTACATTCAAGCCGGGGGAATAACTCCCCCTGCCGCCTTGGCGGGTAGTGCGCACAAGTACACACACCAGGAACTTAACGCACTGACTATCGAACAGATCAAAAAGATAGCAGGGGAGAGGCATTATGGCATCATAGCGACACTGAAATCGGAGATAATAAGTCAATTTTTGGCGCAGCAAGGAGTATAATCAATGGTTAGCAGAAAGGAATTCGTCAAAAACAGTCTTAGAATAAGGCATGACAAATTAGATGCAGAAATTGAATCAACAATCATGGCAGCAAAAATGGACTTAATAAGAATGGGTGTAGCAAAAGATGTTGTAAATGATAAAGATAATGCGCTGGTAAATAGGGCAATTTGCATTTATTGCCTATGGCAAATGACAGAAGATGAACGGCTCATTGACAAGTATCATAGAGCTTACGAAATCCACGCAGATGGATTGAGGAAAAATAAGAGGGTGTCTGATGTATAACGAAATAGCAGAGTTGGGGAAAGAAACACTGACGCAAGATGAATACTTAAACGAAGTACCAGGGTATGAATGGACGGAAGTGTTTTGCAAAAGAACATCAATCGGACAGCAAGAGTTTTACAATTCCGCTGTTGTATCGTTAAAGCCAGAGTTTAAGCTCGTTTTAGCTGACTATTACGATTATGATAATCAAAAAATTGTTAGATACGAAGGCAAGCTATATGACGTGATTAGGACGTTTATCGCGAAAAACACCATAGAGCTAACTGTGAAGGAAAGGTTCGAAAGGAATGCGTGATTCTATTGAAGTTCAAATGAGCAAAATCCTAGATGAGTATTCTAGCGAGCTGGATAGGAGAACTGATGAAGCAATCCAAAGAGTGGCTAGGCAAACAGTTAATGTGCTAAAGCAAACAAGCCCGAGAAAGAAAGGCGGTTATGCTAAGAGCTGGGCTCTAAAACGTAATTCGCAAGGTCGTGCTATAGTATACAACAAAAAAGGCAGTTTGACTCATTTGTTGGAGCGAGGACACATTTCAAAAAACCAATATGGATCGTATGGACGCGTCGCAGCAAGGCCTCACATCAAACCGGCAGAGAGTGCAGCAAAGCAAATGTTGCTTGATGAATTGGAGAAGCTATGACATTTCAAAATCTACTAAAAAGAGCTGGAATACCGGTGGCATACGGAGTGTTTAAAAACGCTCCGAAGCCACCGTTTATTGTGTATTTGGCTGAGGGCCAAAAAACAATCAAGGCAGATGACACAATATACCACAAGGTAAACAAATACAGGATAGAATACTATTTTAAGTCGAAAAACGAAGAGAAGGAAGAAACCATCGAAAAGCTTTTGCTTGACGGTGGTTTTTTGTACGAGAAATCTGAAGACGTCTATATAGAGTCTGAGGATTTATATGTGATCTACTACGAAGTTTAGATCAGAAAGGAACGAAACATGAATAAAAATAAAGTCGAATTTGGCACATCAAATTTTCACATCGGAATATACGAACTCGACGAACACGGAGCCGCAAAGCTAGGGCCATCAATGGCAGTTCCAGGAATGAGAGCTTTAAGCTTGGACGCAGACTCAGAGGAATCAAAATTTTTTGCCGATGACGTCGTATACTATAGCGATTTTAACGATAACGGCATGACGGGAGAGCTTAACATGGCGCTATTTCCTGACGCGTTCAAAACAACATTTCTCAACTTCAAGGAAATGGCTGATGGAGGGATTGCTCAAATCAAGGGAGGAGTTTCAAAAAAGGTTTATTTCGCGTTTGAAGGGAAGGGCGACAAGAATAGAAGGAGACATATCTTTTTCAATGCCTCACTAGGAGCTATCAAAAGAGAGCATAAGACAATCGAGGAAGGCAAAGAGGTTGAAGAGGAGACTCTGCCAATAACCGTTACAGGAGACAACAAAACGGGTGTAATCAAAATTTCCTATGCAGAGGGTGACACTGGTTATGAAACCGTATTCAGCGCACCAACTATTCCAGCTATTAAAAACGAGTAGGGGGATATATGGCAATCAAAAATATAAAAATCGATAAGGATAATTCCATTAAAATCGATAGCTCAATTAACTGGTTGCTGATTTATAGAGGGCAGTTCGGGAGAGATATTCTCCCGGACATTCTGCCGCTAATTTCAGCAGGCGTAGATATAGCAATCAATATGCTCGGAGAGAGTGAGGGCGAGACGGTTCAAGAAAAAATTGCAAATATGGATTCCGATAAAGTGGAATCAGCAATGCTTTCACTAGCAGGGTTAGAGCTAACTACATTTCTGCAGATTGTATGGGCGATGAACGCAAACGCTCGAAAGAAGAGTGGAGAAGAGATAGTTCCGTTTGATGAGTGGGTAGAGCACCAGGAAGAATTTCCTGTAGATCTCATAGTTCCAGCAGTGGCAGGAATGCTAACGAAATCAATGGTAAGCTCAAAAAACTTAAAGCGCCTTCAGGACCTAGTCAAAATGGCGAAAGCAGAAAAAGCAACAAAATTAGCACAGACGGAATCTTAATTGGTGCGATTTCAAGAGGGCTAAGTTATGAAGGCATAAGCGAAATGGAAATAGGGCAAGTCGTTGATTACTGCATCGAATATAACGAGTTTGAAAAGATAAATGATAAATCAGAAAGCGCAAATACTACAGTGCGTCAAGCAACGCAGGCGGATTGGGATGCGCTAGGGAGGTAATTGATGGCTGGAGACATAAAGGGCATAACAATTGAGTTTAGGGGAGAGACGACTAAGCTGAGCAAGGCTCTGAATAAAATCAAGGACGAAACAAAAGGGGTAGATACTTCTTTAAAAGATGTTAATAAAGCATTGAAGTTTAATCCTGGCAATGTAGAACTCTTGGGTCAAAAACAGATTGAACTTAAGCGTAAAATTGAGCAAACAAAAGAAAAACTTGAAGCATTTAAGGAAGCACAAAGAAGCCTAGACGCATCTGGCGTTGATAAAACATCAAGTGAATATATGGAGGTTCGCAGGAATATAATACAGGCAGAATCACAAGCAAAGTATTTTAATGCGGAGCTCAAAAAAACTGAAGCAGCAATATCACCGCTCGGTAAACTTGGATCACAATTCCAGGACGTAGGCGGAAAGATTACAGCTGCTGGCCATGCACTAGCACCATTATCCAAGCTAGGAGCAGCAGTCGCAGGAGGACTCGGAGCATTAGCAGTAAAAGCTGGAAGAGCAGCTGATGACTTAAATACGCTGTCAAAGACATCGGGCATAAATACCCAACGACTACAGCTATATGCAGCAAGCGCAGATCTTGTAGATGTATCAGTTGAAGACATGGCCAAATCGCAAACTAAACTCAAGAAGAATATGCTATCAGCATCGCAGGGAACAGGGGATGCTGCAAGAGCTTTTGATATGCTAGGGGTTAATGTCAAAGGCGCAGATGGACACTTGCGAAATCAAGATGAAGTATTTCAAGAAGTCATCCAAAAACTTGGAACCATGTCAAACGAAACGGAACGAGATGCACTGGCGATGCAAATCTTTGGGAAAAGTGCAACTGCATTAAATCCGATGATTGAGGACATGGGCAAGACCTATAAGCTTGTGACAGACACAATGAAAAAGAACAAAATAAAGTTTGTTGATCAAGAAACTTTAGATCAAGCAAATGCTTTTAATGATCAAATCGATATAATGAAGTTTATTGCAACAACTGCTTTTCAGCAAATTGGTTCTAAGCTTGCAGCGTATTTAGTTCCTGCAATCACAAAAGTCCAAGAGGTATTCAGTCATTTCATGGGAATAATTTCAAATTTGAGTGGTAGAACGCTCGCTATAATAACTGGAATCGGTGGTGGATTTGCAGTCATAGCGCCGACACTACTTATTGTTGGAGGTCTTGTAACAAAAATGGGCTTAGCTTTTAGTGGATTATCTAAAATTATGCCTGGTTTAGGAGCAGGACTAAAGGGCGTTTTTGGTTTTTTAAAAGCAAATCCGATAATACTAATCATCTCTGCAATCGCAGCTCTTGCATTAATACTATCCAAGACAGGATTAAGTGTAGAAGAGTTGAGCGGCAAGATTAATGGATTTATAACTAGTGTAGTTGGCAAGTTGCCAGGCATAGTCAATGGAATTGTGGCGCTACTCCCACGAGTGTTAGATGCCATTTTAAAAATGCTGCCAGTGATTATTGATGCTGCAGTGACATTATTCACGGCAATAGTAAATGCATTACCGCAAATAATACCATTAGTGATACAAGGATTCGTGACACTAATAAATGGTTTAGTAAGCGCAATGCCAACCTTAATACCGCTACTAGTTAATGGTGCAGTAACATTATTTCAGGCGATTGTAAATGCATTACCGCAAATAATACCATTAGTGATACAAGGATTCACATCGCTTGTGACAACGCTCATAAATGCGATGCCTACATTAATACCTTTATTAATACAGGGAGCTATAACGCTATTTATTGAAATTGTGAAAGCAATCCCAGTTGTTGCAAAAGCACTTATTGCAGCATTGCCGCAAATTATCGATGCGTTTAAGACAGGATTAGCAAATTTGCTTCCAGCGATTTGGACAGGGATAAAAAATACGATGGTATCAATATTTGGATCGATTGTCAACGCGGCAAGGGATAAGCTAAATGCAATCAAAGATACATTCGTAAATATTTGGAACTCCATAAAGCAGACGACTGCGAACGTATGGGAAGGCATAAAAAATGCAATAATGACTCCTATAAACGGAGCGGCAAATCTAGTAAAGGCAGCAATTGATAAAATCAAAGGATTGTTCAATTTTAGCTTTAAGTGGCCACATCTACCTTTACCACATTTTAGTATCAGTGGCTCAATCAATCCACTGAGCAAATCGTTTCCACCTAAAATAGGTGTAAGCTGGTATAAAGAAGGTGGAATCTTTGATAAGCCTAGCCTTATAGGTGTCGGAGAAGCAGGTAGAGAGGCAGTATTACCAACCCACAAACTAGACAAGTTTTTGGACGATGCTGTCAAAAGAGTTAATCCAACGCAGTCTAACGGAAGTGTCACAATCAATATTGCAAACATGACAGTTAGAGATGATACAGATATCCGTAAAATCGCGGATGAAATAGAACGCAGGCTTGCTCTTGAGTCAAATAGACGCAAGCTTGCTGGAGGCTTGATATGATAAACAATGAAGTTATTATAAACAGCACACCGTTGCACAAGTTCGGCACAATCGAATCGATAGAGTATAGCAAGCTGTCAAACGATATCCTTTATCGCGAAATTGCAAATAGGCAGCCTCGCGTTCAGGGGAGAAAAAGACAGTTAAAGGAAGTAACCCTGAAGATAAGGATTCATGACAAATTATCGAGGGCATCCACAAAACAGCAAATAGATGAAATTGTAGGGCTATCATTTTCTGATAGCCCTATTTCGCTTATAGAAAATGGCAAGTATTGTAGAGCAATTCTTGCAGAGGCAGAAGATGAGTACATTTTTAAAAATGGGCTGCTATCATTGACGTTTGTTAACCTTGATGGGTTGTGGTACGGAGAAGAAAAGAACGGCAAACTTACGATAGACAATCAAGGAATTATCAGTACAGATTTTGCAACCATATCTATCGTACCAAGCGCTTTAAATGTGATGCTTAAGGACGGTAAAGGTCATACGCTTAAGATGACAGCGCTAAATACCACAAGTGCAATTACTATAGATCTTGAAAATAAGACTGCTACACAGAATGGAAAGCATGTTGAACTAAGTACGGATTCCAGGTTCTTTAGCTTCGAAAAAGGGAAAACGGTAATGCTCGTAACTAATGGTGCGACAAACACGACATATCGCGAGGTGATAGCACTATGATTTTTGTTTACGATAGAAACGAAAAACAAATCAATGCAATAGATGAAATCTATGAGCTGACAAAAGAAATCGGAAAGTTAAAAACCTTAGAGTTTGACAGTGAACTTGATTTAGAAAAAGGATATAGAATTATCGTAAACGATAATGAAAAGCCTTTGGAATTCATCATAATCGACTCTGAATACAGTCGCGGAGACATCAAGGAATATCGCTACTACTGCCAAGAATCGCTAAAGGAGATTGAAGGAGTACCCATCATTGACAAAAGACCGCAAGGTAATGTAAAGGCGGCAATAGAATCTTTGCTTGCTGATACACGATGGACACTTAGAATCCTTCCAACATACGATTTGAGTTACACGCAAACAAACAGCTTTTATCATATTTCTGCATTCGAAGCTCTAAGTAAAGTAGTACAAGAATATAACGTGGAGTGGCATGCAGAATACGAAATGTCAGGAGCTGATATAACGAAGAGGATTCTCGTTATCGGAGAGCAAGGAGTTAGGTCAAATAGCAGACTTGAATTTGGAAAGAATATAACTAAATTTACAAGGCGAGTATCTTCAGATTCAATAATCACCGCGCTATACGGATTTGGAAAAGGTGAAGAGCAAGAAAATGGCGGATATGGAAGGCGTATAGATTTCGCAGAAATAAATAATGGGAAATCATACGTCGAAAATCTTGAAGCTAAAGAAAAATATGGGACAGGAAAAGAAACCGAAAAGAAGCACGTTTTCGGTTTCTTTGTTGATGAAGAGGAGACCGATAAAGCCAAATTACTGGAAACGACAAAAAAAGAGCTCGTAATGTTAAGTCAACCGAAAGCAGAGTACACAGTTGAGGCTGTCAATTTAAATATTGATTGCTCGTTCGGAGACAGAGTTCAGGTGATAGATGATGAAATAGGATTTGCTGCAGAGGTACGCATCATAAAAGAAGTTGTACAGGACGAATCCAAAACGCTTACATTTGGAACGGTGACAAAAAGCTTTGGTGAGTCTATCAGAAATGAATTTAAGAAAACACAGGAAACAATCAACAACCGAATCACTTCGGTCAGAGAAGAGGTTCTTTCAAAAATCACTAAACAATATTTTGGCGAAGATGGGTATAACTACGACTTAAAAGCCGGCAACGAATATGGATTGCCTGCAGGGCTATATTCTTTTGATAGACAAATAAATCAAAATCCGTCAAAGGTGATTTATATTGGTGCTGGCAAGATGCTTATTTCTAACGAAAAGAAGCGAAACGGTGAATGGGTTTGGAAAACAGCTGCCACGGCTGATGGACTTATGGGAGATGCAGTTGTTGCAAATTCTATAACTGCAAATAAACTTTCTGCGGATGTTGGCCAAGCATTAGATTTAACTTCTAATGCATCAATCAATAGCAAGGTGTCGTCGCTTTCGGAGGAAACGTCAACGAAGATATCACAAACGCAAGATACGATTATAAAGCAAGTAGAGTCGAGATCCATGCTAGTGGATCAAATCATAAGTGAGATAAAAAGTTCAATCACGCAAACAACCGAGGGCATTTATTTTAATTTCGAAAGACTGAGCAAAAATCTTGATGCAGCAATCGCAGGGAGTACGGCTGAGTTTGAGAAAATACGCAAATACATAAGATTTGAAAATGGAAATATTGTACTTGGAGCGGAAGGCAATCCACTTACGCTCAAAATTGAGAACGATAAAATTAAATTTATAGAAAATGGAGCGGAAATCGCATACTGGCAAAATAGACAATTCTACGCAGTGGACGGAGAATTTATAAATAGTCTTAGACTTGGCAAGTTCGCGTTCATCCCACGCGAAAACGGAAATCTGAGCTTCTTAAAGGTGGTGAACTAAATGGGATATTGGCTATCAATACAATTCAGCCCTGGGCAACAGGACATCGTTAATAATCAAAGCTATATGGCAGTTTATCTGTCTGTACATGCATCAAATGGTTACTATGCAGAGCATACTAACGGCACAGGGGTACTTACAGTAAATGGAGTTAACTATCCATTCTCTGGACATTACAGAGTAAATGGAAGTTCGCAGGTAATACATAGTGTTGGGGTTTGGGTTCCGCATAACCCAGACGGTTCAAAAACTCTATATGCATCCGCAAGCTTTGATACGAGGGTTGTAGGTGTACTTACAGCGTCAAATTCGGCAACGCTAACAACTATACCACGTGCATCTTCTCCGACAACATCAAAGTCTACGGTGACATTTGGAGAATCGTTTGACATTTATACGCATAGAAAATCAACTGCATTTACACACGACGTCTATGTAGGGGTCAATAATGACATTAACTCATTAATAAAAATAGCTGATAAAATCCCAACCGACACGACTTGGACACTACCAGTTGATTGGAAAAATAAGTTTCCTGATTCAAGTGTAAAACTACTGGTACGAGTCTATACATTTAACGGTAATACAAATCTTGGACGAATTGATGCACCATTAGTTGCAATAAAACCATCATCTGATATGCTGCCTAGCGCAACGATTGAAGACAAAGATGAAACGGAATGCTACAAGAAGTATGGTGGGTATGTAAAGCACCAATCTAAAATAAAAATAGCGGTAAAGCCAGAGTACAGATATAGAGCAACAAAAAAAGATGAACGACTCAAAATCAATGGAGAATTACCACCAGTGGACGAGTCAAGTTTGACTCCACAAAAAGACAAGATAACAATCGAAGCAACAATCACAGACAGTCGAGATTCCACAATCACGGTCACAAAAGAACTGCAAATAATAGATTGGCATGCACCCGTGTTAACGGGTGTCAAGGTAGAAAGATGTAAAGCAAACGGAGAATCGGATGCAGCGGGGAATTATGTCAACATAAAGTATAGTGCTGATGTTGCTAATGTGGGCAACAAAAATGCAAAGATGATCGAGTATGAGCTGACTAGGCAAGGAAGTTATGATGGGGTGCAGGAAACTGAAGTTTTGAGCACATTTAAAACTTCGGGTAGCAAGGTTCTGCCATGCCATGGAGACTATTCATGGGAAATAAAAGTATCGCTTAGAGACGACTTTGAAACTACTGAGTATACCATGCCAATAGGAACGGCATTTACTTTAGTTGACTACAATCAAAGCGGAAGAGGTATGGCAATAGGAAAAGTTGCAGAGCAGCCGGACCTATTTGAAATTGACATACCGACAAGATTTAATAAGGAATTTAGTGGAAAAGGAGTTGATTACGACTTGAAACCCGCAGAGTTACAAGTCATCAAGCTGCTTACAAATACAGAAAGTGGAGATGTAAGACTTGGTAAAGTCCTACAAACGCTTGGACTAAGAGTACCGATTAAAATTGAAAAGCTAGGCCAGTTTGAAGTGGTTAAGTATTCGGATGGAACCTGTGAGGCATCGTGTCAAATAAAGCAAATTACGCCTGTAAATATGACACAAGTAAATCCCTACTTGTTTAGATGGATTGGAGATTTGATATTGCCAAACGAATTGTTTAAATCCGTTAACAATGTACAAGTCACAGGGCATTACAACGCAGGAATATTTACATGCGGTGCCGTCGCAAAAACAGACAGAATCCAGATAATACACTTAATGCAAAATAGAGGGGTGTCAGCGAACCAAGTTCCTGAAGAGCTGCCATTCGTACGAATTTATGGGAGGTACAAATAAATGAAAGCATTGAACATTATAAAAACTGCCAATGGAGGATACTCATTCACTGCAACAAGAGAAGATGGGAATACAGTGTTCGGAATATTGGCAGAAAAAGACCTGTCAAGTATAACGAAGATAGTAGATACATCGAAGAACCTGGACGAGCAGAGACTGGAGTCCTTAAATCTCTTGATTAACTCACTGCTCAAGCTTGAAAAAAATAGAAAAGCGATATTGTCTTTAGTAGAAAGGTGGCAGGTGTGCTCGTACTATCCGCCAGGTCACTACGTTGTATACAGCGACAAGCTCTATCGCTCGCTAAAGGCACACAACTCTACATATGAAAATATTCCGCTCAATGATCGCAACCTATGGATTGAAGAGGAACTTGGAAACGCAAGCGATTATGACAAGTGGTATAAAGGTGCAGAGTTTTGGGCAGCAGACAAAACTTATAAAAAAGGCGACATGGTAATCTATTACAACAAGCTATACAAATCAAGTAAAGATAAAAACGTCTCAAATCCGGAGAAATCGGATTGGGAACTAATTGAAAAAGATAAGTAAAGGAGTCAGGCATGGAAAGAGCAATTATAATCGCGGTTTTCGCAAGTACGGGATTATGGAGCTTTATAAGCATGATAGTGCAGAGGTACATGGAGCGCAAGAGTGACTATGCGATGATGATGCGTGGATTGGGCCACGACAGAATCTGTAGCTTGGGAGAGTTTTATATCAAGCGTGGATATATCACTCGTGACGAATACGAGAACTTAGTGGATTACTTATATATCCCTTACAAAGGGCTAAAAGGCAATGGGACGGCGGAGAAGATCATAAACGAGGTTAAGCAGCTCCCTCTCACAGATAGCAAAATCAAATAATTGTCAACCGGGTGGTGAGAGCCACCTTTTTAATTTGTTTCAGGAGGTACAAAAATGAAGAACAGAAATTGGAAAGATTGGGGAAAAAAAGCGGGCATTAGAGCGGTAAAGACAATGGCAGAGGCAGCACTTGGTGTTATAGGAACTTCGACTTTTACGGGAGAAGTTCGTTGGGGGCAAGTAATAAGTGCAGCTGTCTTAGCTGGAATCATATCACTTCTTGTAAATGCTAAAGGATTGCCAGAACTCGATGAGGAAGTTAAGGACTTAAAGGACTTGGAGGGCTAATATGTTACACGGTATTGATATTTCGGGCTGGCAGGAAGGAATACAGCTAGTAAATGTACCCGCAGATTTTGTAATAATCAAAGGAACAGGCGGTGCTGGATATGTATCGGCAGAATGTGACGGCTTCGTACAGCAAGCAAAGGCCGCAGGAAAACTAATCGGAGTATACCACTTTGCTCGTGAGGTTGGTTTTGGCGGAACTCCTGAAGAGGAAGCACAATGGTTCGTTGATAACTGTGGCGACTATTTTGACGGTACGGTTATTCCTGTGCTAGACTTTGAGCAAGACGTATATTTGGGCGCAGAATGGGCAAAGGCGTGGCTTGATGAAGTATATAGGCTTATTGGTGTAAAACCGCTGTTTTACAGTTATTTAAGTTTTATTGAGAGCCACGATTGTAGCACTATTGCTAACGCAGACTATGGGTTGTGGATAGCCCAGTACGACCACAATAATGCAACAGGATATCTCGAAAAAGCTGCACCATATGTGCCATATTGGAGCGTTGTTGCAATGTATCAATATACATCTCATGGATATCTGAGTGGGTACAGCAAAAGACTTGACCTTGATGTCTTTTATGGTGATGTAGATACATGGTATGCATATGCGAGGAGGCAGGGCGAAAAAGTAACGCATGTTATTACACCGAAACCTAAGCAAGTCGATATTGGTGCAGAGGTCATCAAATACGCAGGAGATGACAGATATGCAACATCAGATATAATAGACAAGGAGTTTGCAAAAGCAAATAAGGTGATTGTTTCAGGTAAAAACTTCCCTGATGGAATAAGCGCAGCATTTCTTGCAAAAGCAAATAAGGCAAACATAGTGCTAAATCATCCGGAGTTATCTTACGGGCTCGAAACATATATTGTTGGTGGCGATATATTAAACAAGGGTGGAGCAAAAGTAATAAAGGGAGATACTAGATACGATACAAATATAGAAGTTCTGAAAGAATGCTTTTCAAAGACAAAATCAATCATTGTTACTAATGGTAGCGATTGGGCTGATGGCGTATCCACACTTACAACAAAAGTTCCAGTACTTATAGTTTCCGAGTTCGTAAAAGCAAATCAAATCGTAGAACTAAAAAAACATAATGATTTACACTTTATCATTGTGGGCGATACAGGTGTTGTTAATACTACTGTAGAAAAGCAGCTCGCTGAGATTGGTAGCGTCGAAAGAGTCAAGGGGGCAGATCGTTTTGAAACGTCGAGAAAAATTGCAGAGCGTTTTTTCCCATCAGCTGAAGAGGCTATTGTAGTTGCTTCATGGGCCGACGCAATCGTTTCAAGCAACATAGGTGAAATGCCGATTCTTCTTATAGGAGAAAATAATACAGCTGAAGCAAGGGCATATATTACATCTCATGGAGTGAAGAGAGCATATGCTGTTGGGCTTGCTTGTGAGCTTGTTGTATAGTGGTTAAATCAAGAGGGCGTTTGCCCTCTTTTTTTATTGCAAAAAAATAAAAAAAGTTTATAAAAAGGCTTGACAAATGCACTCAATGAGTGCATAATATAAACATAAGGAAGGAGGAAACATTGATGAAACAAAAAAAGAAAAACCAGAAACTGAAAGAGTTTGCAATCAACACAGCTTCTGGTATCATCTCTGGAGTAGTAAGTGGACTAATCACTTGGTTACTCACCCGGTAAGGAAAGCCCCTCGGGGCTCCTTACCATAAATATAACATATAAAATCATCAATGTAAACAAAATGAAGATTTATTTGATAGTCGCAGTTGTAGTCGCAGTTGCAGTAACGGGAATTTTGAATAGGAGGAAGTAGCTTGAATCCAAGGTGAGATATGATTTTATACAAAATTAGCTAATACACACCTATAAGCACGCCGCATAGGATAAAGGTTGGATTTTAGAAGTTCTCTCTCGCATTACTACAATAACTTTAATAATAGTTAAATAAATTAAGAAAAACCGCCCTCGTCCAAAAGGATTAAGAGGGCGGCTAAAACAAAACAAAGCCCAAAAAATAGGCTTTGTAAATTATAAAATAAAAACAGAGGGAAATCAAAGGGGGGAAAGAATGGACATAAAAGAACTTAGAAAGCGAACTGGATTAAGTCAAGAACAGTTTGCAGAAAAATACGGAATGCCGCGCAGGACTTTGCAAAACTGGGAACAGGGCAGTCGTAAGCCCGCAAAATATATATTAGATCTGTTAGAATTTAAAGTAGATGCAGATTGCAAAAAAAATGAAAAAAGTTTATAAAAGATGTTGTCAAGTCGCGTACATATTTACAATAGCTAATGAAAAAGTGGCACACCAAATGGCACACTTATATTGATTTTAATTGATGTTTTTTGATGTAAAAATGTAAATGTTTACCAATTTACTGCGAAATGAAAAAGCCTTGAAACACTGATAAATACAGTATTTTCAAGGCTTTTTATAATTGGTATCGCCTAGGGGAGTCGAACCCCTGATTCAGCCGTGAGAGGGCTACGTCT
>ERZ773037.180-NODE-180-length-34187-cov-23.059241_pt1 | contig 34187 bp, 44 predicted proteins | sample MGYA00511466_ERZ773037 | MGnify/ENA primary metagenome ERZ773037 (study PRJEB29015, sample SAMEA2738146) | human oral metagenome | biome: human oral; feature: human-associated habitat; material: saliva | place: China | collected 2202 ... | reverse complement strand
GGAGCGGCAACAGCAGGCGAGTACGGAGCGGCAACAGCAGGCTATAAAGGAGCGGCAACAGCAGGCGATAGCGGAGCGGCAACAGCAGGCGATAGCGGAGCGGCAACAGCAGGCTATAAAGGAGCGGCAACAAGTAAAGGTAAATCGGCAACTGGCGATTATGGCTTATCTGTTGCAAGAGGAAACGGTGTAAAAGTCAAGGGTGGACTGAACGCAATTCTCGTCATTGCCGAAGAAAGTATTTGGGATTGCGAAATCAAAGACTGGAAAGCGGTTGTTGTTGACGGTGAAAAAGTCAAAGCAGATACATGGTACAAGCTAGAAAATGGCGAACTGGTTGAGGTAAAGGAGTAGATAATGGCAGAACTAATCAGAGTAGACCAAGCGATAAAACTCACAACAGAGTTTGAGCAAGTGTCGAAAGAAATAGATAAAAAGATTGAGACGGCAAACTCACTTGTAGTTAGTGAGGACAACTATAAAGAGGTTAAGAAAATCAGAGCGGAACTGAATAAGGAAGCCAAACAGTACGCAGAGGATTTTAAGGCAATCAAAGAGAGCGTGCTTGCCACATGGAACGAGTGCGAGGACGCATACAAGAAGAAAATAAGGGATAAGTACGCAGAGAGTGACGGAATACTTAAAGCGAAAGTTGGCGAGATTGAGGACGGAATAAAGAACGAAAAGCGAGAAAAGGTTGTTGAGTTTTTCGAGAAACACAGGGCAAGCCGAAAGCTAGACTTTGTTACGTTTGATGATATGAACCTCAAAATCGGCATGAGTAACAGCCTTGCGTCACTCAAAAAGGAAGTTACCGAAAAGCTAGACGAAATCCTAAAGGGATATGAGGGAGCACTAGAAACATCACCTGATGTAGTCGCAGAGTTTAAGGAGAACGGTTTTGACTTTGCAAGAGCCTTTACAACCGTGAAAGACCGAGAAGAACGCAAGCGAAAGGCAGAGGAAGAACGCAAGGCAATGCTTGAGGCGAGAGCCGAGAGGGAACGCAAGGAAACAGAAGCGAAAGCAATCGTTCAGGAAACAGAAATAAAAGAGAGTGACGAGGTTGAAGAAGTCGCAGAAACTGAACAGCCAAGCATACACGAAGAAGAACACGAAAAGATTTATTCAGTAACATTCACGGTCAAAGGTACTAGGGAAGAACTTATGGATTTATCGAACTTCCTAAAAGAACTCAATTATGACTATAAGCAGATTAAGTAGATTAAATAAGGAGTAGAACATGCAGAAGAACGGGATAGCAAAGAGAGAAAACACGGCTACATTCTCAATGAAAATGAGTAGCGACAAGTTTCAGAACAAAATTCATGAGGTACTGCAAGACAAGAACAGAGCCATTAAGTTTACGGCAGCCTTAACAAGTGCGGTAGCTAATCAACCTGCATTACAAGAGTGCGAAGCAACAACAATTTTGTCAAGTGCGTTACTAGGCGAGAGCCTTAATCTCTCACCATCACCACAGCTAGGGCAGTATTACATCGTGCCTTACAAAGACAAAAAGAACGTAAGAACGGTAGGAACATTTCAGTTAGGCTACAAGGGATATGTTCAGCTTGCTCTCCGAAGTGGCAACTACAAGAAGCTAAATGTTCTTGAAGTAAAAGAGGGCGAACTTATTTCATGGAATCCGCTTGCAGAGGAAATCAAGATTAATCTGATTGAGGACGAGGTGGATAGAGAGTTAAGACCTACCGTTGGATATTATGTATCGTTCGAGTATCTAAATGGTTTTTCAAAAGCGATGTACTGGACGAAAGATAAGATGGTGTCGCATGCAAAGAAGTATTCAAAGGCTTATGCAAGCGATATAAAAAACGGTACATCATACAGTTTTTGGACTAGCAACTTTGACGAAATGGCGAAAAAGACCATGTTAAGGCAGATTATTTCAAAGTGGGGAATTATGTCAACAGAAATGAATACAGCTTTTGTGGCAGATAATGCGGTTATAGGCGAGGGTCAAATTCCTGAATACATTGACAACCAAGAACAGAGGATTGAAAAGGTTGTAGAAAATGTTGAGGTTGAAACACCAATCGAGAGAGACGAACCAATTATCGATGTAGCGGTAGAGGGTGACGATGAACAAGCAACATTTAAGCTATAGGATAATCGGCACAGGAAGCAAGGGAAACGCTCTATATTTAGCTTGTGGCGAACATAAAGTGCTAATTGATATTGGAGTACCTTATAAGGCAATAAAGTCGCTAGAAATCGATTATGTACTGCTTACGCATAGCCACAAAGACCACCTTAATATATCAACTGTAAGCAAACTTGCTTATGAGAACCCACATATTAAGTTTTTCTGTACTAAGTACCTAGTTCAAACATTGCTTAAATGCGGTGTAGATGTTGGAAATATCTACTTTAAGCCACACATTGAGATAGGCAGCTTAACACTAAACCGCTTTAATCTGATACATGATGTACCCAACTGCGGTTGGAAATTGAAGTTTAAAGACGGTGGCAAGCAGACTCTAAAGGTTTTTTATGCGACAGATACGGCAAGCCTAGACCATGTATCAGCAAAAGGTTTTGATTATTACTTTATCGAGGCGAACTATGACGAAGAAGAAATCGTCAAGCTAATAAAAGAAAAGGTCGATAACGGAGAGTACAGCTATGAAAGGCGAGTAGTTGATACACACCTATCAAAGCAGAAAGCGGATAAGTGGTTAGCAAATAATATTAATGATAACAGCGTCTATGTGTACATACATGAACATTCAGACGCAGACGCACACGAAAGAAAAGAGGTAGAAGATGAACGAAGTAGCACTAATAGGCAGATTAGCTAAAGACCCTGAAATCACACATACCACAAGTGGTACGAATGTTGCGAGATTTACCCTTGCAGTTCCAAAAGAGGGTAAGGATAAAGAGGGAGCAGACTTTATTAGGTGTGTGACCTTTAACAAAAACGCAGATGTAGTAGAGAGGTACTTATCAAAGGGCAGGCAGATAGGCTTGACTGGTAGGCTTGCGTCCTACTCATACGAGGGAAAGGACGGAAAAAAGGTTTTCGGACTAGAGGTAAATGTAAACAGAATAACATTTCTTTCTAGCAATCCTAACGGTAGAGATGAGAAACCTACAGCAGACGAAACCCCAACAGAGGATATTAACCCTCAAGAGAGTTTCGCAGCAATAGACGAAGATATTCCATTTTAGGTAAGAACGGCTAGTGTTGGTTGGCACTATATCTCCTTTCATAACACAGCATGTATTAAATCTGTCAAACATAGAATACTAGCCGTTTTTATATATATCAGCTTACACAAGGGTAGTTATTACTGCCGAGTGATAACGATACACATAGACACATAAAACTATATTTTATATCAAAGAATACACGTAACTTAACTAACTCAAAATCTTGTGAAAATGTGTATAAATATTCATAAAAGCATGTGGATAACTACCCTTTGTTTATAAAAAAGAGAGGTAAACAGATGTTTGAAAATAAAAGACTTGTAAACGTGATTTTTAAAGGCTCAAAGGGTGATAAAGAGTATCTATTCGCTTGTTATGACGATATTGAGGTAGGCGATAAAGTTGTTGTTAGTACTGCGTTTGGACTAGGGATTGGAACTGTTAAGAGTTTTACAACCGAAGTACCAAACTACCTTGACGAGGACAAATTACGAGAGGTTGTTTGCAAGATTGACCTAACGAATTTCATGGCAAGACGAGAAGCGAGGGCAAGAGAGCAGGTGAACTAAATGGCAGAGAGAAGAATGTTCTCAAAACGAATAATTAATACTGCGAAGTTCTTGAAAATGCCTGTTAGTACACAATGCCTATATTTTCATCTAGGGCTTCAAGCCGACGATGACGGAGTTGTCGAAGCATACACAGTTATGAATCAAACTGGTGCAACCGAAGATGATTTAAAAATACTAGTCGCTAAAGGGTTTGTTATCGTCCTAAACGATGATTTAGTCACCTACATTACCGATTGGCAAGAGAACAACAAGATAAGGGCAGACCGAAAGGTTGATACAGTCTACAAAGACCTACTTTTACAGATGTTGCCTGATGTTGAACTAACCGAAACCAAGGTTAGAGCAGACAGAAAAAGAGATGTCGGGACGTCCCATGGACAACCCATGGACAACCAATGGACAACCAATGGACGCCAAATGGACGCCATAGGTAAGGATAGGATAGGTAAGTATAGGTTAGGTATTAATAACCCCCCTATACCCCCCCTTAAAGGGGAGAGTGGCGAGGTGACTAAACCGAAAACCGAAAAGAAACCAAAAGGCAAAGCGATTTACAAAGACTTACCTGATGAACTCAAAGACGCAATGATTGACTTTGAGTCTATGCGAACCAAGATGAAAAAGCCATTAACCGACAGAGCGAGAAAGCTGTTAATCACAAAGCTAACCAAGTTAGCGAGTGACGCTAACGGCAATATCGATACGCAGTTAGCTGTGAAGATTGTCGAACAGTCGCTAGAGCGAGGGTGGTTAAGTTTTTTCGAGGTAAAGAGTGATAACGGCAAATATCAGGGCAAGATAAATAACAGCGACACGTTGCCATATTCAGGGCTTGACTGGTAACGGCAGAAAGGAGCGAGAGCATGAACAAGCAAGACACAGAAAACGTGCTGAACATAGTCAATGCGTCTTATCCGCAGTACCTAAAGCACATGACCCCCATTGAGCGTAAAACACAGCTTGCCGTGTGGTATGACCTACTGCGAGATTGCGACAAGGACGATGTACTAGCCGCAGTCAGAAAGCACATTGAAACTAGCAAGTACCCACCGTCAATCGCAGACGTCAGGGAGAAAGTCAAACTGGTTGAGCGAATCAAGAAAGCGAGAGGGAAACTTGCAGACGGCACAAAGCTACTCACGAACGGACAAGCCGACAGACTAGCTGAACTCAAGCAGAAACTAGCCGAACTCAACAGGCGAATGGTTCAGGCAGAGACAGACACACAAATCAGGGAGTTGCGACTAAAGAGGCACGAACTGAAATGCAATATTGAGTTTTTAGAGGACGAGGAACTGAGGCTACAAAGACAAGCCGAAGCCGAACTCGAAAAAGCGGAAAGGGCGTGGCAAGCATGAAATTCATAATCCACGCAGTACCAAAGCCCAAAGGCAGACCGAGGGTTACGAGAAGCGGACACGCATTTACGCCAAAGTCAACGAGAGAGTACGAGCAGCTAATCGTCAGCGAGTGGGAAGTTCAGCATGGCAAAACCGAGCCAACAAAGAATCCAGTTGCGGTCAGGGTTAGGTTCTACATGCCAATTCCAAAAGCAACTAGCAACAAGGCAAGGGAACGCATGGCGGCAGGGTTAGAAGTGCCAGCGAAGAAGCCAGACATTGACAATTTGCTCAAGGCAGTTTTGGACGCACTCAACGGAAAAGCGTATCAAGATGACAACCAAATCGTTGATATTTTAGCGGAAAAACGATATTCAGACGAGCCGAGAACGGAAGTTTTTATCAGCGAAATCATCTACCCTGCGTGTTGAGGGGTGGACTACCGCCACGAGAAACGTGCGAGAAGGTGTCTAATTTGACGATAGCGAGAAGAAAATGCGTTAGTCGATAATTGATATGGCTAAGATATAAAAATCGCTTAAAACTAAAATAAATCGGTTTTACACATATATCACAAAATGACACCACGAAAGCAAATCGCAAATCAGCACAGAAATGTGACGGTGGATAAGTTAGATAAGATAGCGTGTATAAAGATACAAAAATTATAAATAAATATACAGAACGGAGAAATAACAATGGACGAAAGAAAATTTTTAAAGAAGTGCAAAGAACTTGTAAGAAACTACTACAACGATAGAGTGCAATCAACTGATAAGAACGGCAAAATCACAACAGATGATGTGTTTGTCGTTTGGTTCTGTAAGACCCTACAGAACGCAAAGGCTTTAGTTAGCACAAACGTACCAGACGGCATGTATTACGAAATTACATATAACGGAGATAAGAGCGAGTGCTATCTTGATGCTTACAAGAAGTGGCAAAACGTTCTTGTTGAAATGTGGTAAAGGAGCGCAAGACTATGAAAGCGTACGACAAAATTCCAGAGTGGAACGAACTCATTTTTAGAGAAGCAACCGCAGAAGAAAAAGAAGAATATGCAGGTGAAAAATTCGAGCAGTGGATAGATAATCTACCAAGTTTTGGTGAAGATGTACTGGTCACCAACGGTATAGATGTATGGATAGATTCGTTTGATTTAGACGATGAGGTTTATTTAAGCGGCACAGATAGTGAGGTTGACGATGTTATCGCATGGCTACCGCTGCCAAAACCATACGAGAGGTAAAGCTATGTTAACCGAAATTAGACTAATCGTGATGATTGCATTATGGGTAACGGCTATCGTTGGAGCAGTTATGCGAAAGAGAGGACACGAGCAGTTAGCCGACAGATTAATCGCTATATTCGATATAGGCGTAGTTATAGTTATATTTTCAGTATTTTGGGGAGATTAAACACATGTTGATTATTATGTACGGTATAGCATTAATAGGAGTATTTACAGCACTAATAGGACTACTTGTAGCGATTGAGGTGTTGCGTAAATGATAACAACAATGAGCATAGCGGAGCAATTTACCGTAGAACAACGAAAAGGTATTTGCAAGTGGTGTGTTGAGAACAAGAAAACAAAATGCACCACTTGTGCAATCAACAGAACAGAGCCGTATAAGGAGAAAAAGTGATATGGAGTATATATATTGCAAGGACAGTGAAGAATTTGATTATACCATGAGAACACTAGAACGCATGGGGTATGTGAACAACCTTACATTTTTCCCTCTTGCAGAAATAATTGATGATGAGGGAATAACGATATTTGTGTCAGACAAATCTAAAATTATTAATGGCGAGTGGGTGTATTCATTTGTCCCATGTGGTAGCAAACCGTCAAAACTTATGAGGGGTGCAGAAGTGAGAGGAATCGAAGTGTGGAAAGACTTAAAAACATTCCTAGCAACGAAGTCAAACACAGAGCAAAAAACAGACATTGAACCACTCGATGATACGGAAGAACTAAAAGCAGACAGAGAAAGGCTGCGTAAGTTCGCAAAGGATACAAAGGGCAAGGCAAAGATAACGCTTGCACCAATGCAGATTTTAAAAGACATTGCAGAGGTTAGGGAGTATGGCGTGAAGAAGTACGGAAGTGTGGATAGTTGGAAAGAAGTACCGATTGAGGACTATAGAGATGCACTATTTAGGCACTTGCTAGAGTACATCAAAGACCCTAACAGCGTAGACAAAGAAAGCAGAATCAAGCACTACAAACACATCGCTTGCAATCTAGCCTTTATATGCGAAATGGAGAACACGGAAGATGACACTAGAAGCATATAAGGGCAACATGGTGGTGAATGGGATAGTGAGGGGAGAGGTTCATTCATTCCACAATGACGAGTGGAGTGTTATGCGAAAGCTAGACGATATGGCGGTGTATCACAACGGTATAACGTGGCGAGGTACAAGGCGAGAAATCGAAGAAAAGTTTGGTACAGATATGATGGTGCAGTTCTTGAAGTGGCTACACCCAGACTTAATTAATCGATATGCACGTTGCCCTATATGTGGTTGTTTGATTTATGACGGTTCAGCCGCATTTTGCGAAAAGCACATAGCAGAGGGTAACAGGCAAATGAAACAGATACTTGAAGATACACCACCGCAAGAGTTTGCAAATATTGGGCTAGAGGTTATTCGTTCCGTTGTGTATGAGTACGGACAAGCCTTGCGAAGATTAAAAAAGAAACCGAACGACGGCACAGCACTAGCAAGGGTAGAGCAAGACGAGGAATGGTTCAAATCACCGCATTTTGAACTCTTATCACTAGGACTAATACATGGTGAGCGAATTATTCAAGAAGTTAAAAATGAAGTTGAGAGTGACACAAAAAGGAGAAAACGATAATGGCTATGACCTACGAAGAAAAGAAAGCAAGAGCAGAAAGACGAACAAGGCTAGAAAACGAGTATAACGATTTAGCAGCAAAGTGTACAAAACTAAAGTTTAAGCTAAAGGAGTGTTCCGACGATTTATCAGAAAAATCAATTGAAGTTTTACGCAAACAGCTAATCGCAATGGATAAATACAGATATATTCTTGAACAACGCATCAGAGAAAAGCTGTATTAAGAAAAGAGGGAAACAATGAGTAGCAAGCGGAACAAGGAACTAGAAGAACACCACAGAGCACATCATTTCTTTGACGATATTCTAGGCGAGGAACGTGTGGATAGAGCCTTTGAGTATGACGAACTAGACGATTGCAATGAGCATGAATATTTAGACCACGTTAAGCACGTTTACGCACCTGATAGTGGAGAGGAACTAACCTATGATTAATTCAGTAATCCTACAAGGCTTTTTACAAAACAAGCCAATGATGATTAAGACCGGGAAAGCAGAAACCCCCACAGCAAGTGCCATGCTCGTTGTACCTAGACCCTATGCCTTTAAACGTAAAGAGGGACTAAAAAACCGCTATTACGATAACATCAGAATTTACGCAAACGGTAAAAAAGCAAATACCTTGCGTAAAGGTATGAAAGGCGAACAAACAATCGTTCAAGGGGTACTACATCAAGGCACATGGCACAATCCACAAACTGGGCAAAGTGGAACAAGCTACTATGTGGTGTGTTCAGAAGTACAAATTTTAGGGCGTATGGGTAAAATCACAAGGAGTGCAACCCCTAACACCTTACAGGGCGAAATCAACGATATTTTGAGGTATAAGGCAAGTACCAAAAATGAATATCAACCTCGTGAAATCAAAAAGGTGATTGACCCAACGGTAGAGCGAGGTATTAACACAAATACGGTTGATGTTGATATGCCGATGGACTTTTTCCTAGATGATGATGATTTTGACGAGGAAGCCGAAAGGGTGCAAGCAGAAGCAGAAAGCGAGGACTTTATCAATGATTAAGAGGTGCGAGGTGTGTGGCAAATTCTTTGAAGCATTGAGGGAGTTCGAAGTCATCTGCGATGACCCCAAGTGTAAAAAAGCAAGAAACAAACAGAAACATGATGAGTGGGCAGCTAGGAATAGCGATAAAGTGCGAGAAATTCGTCATAGAAGCTATAAAAAGGCTAGGGCAAGGAAACGTGCCATTGAGGAAAGAAAAAGCCGTATAGAGCGATATAAAGGCGAAATAAGCAAAGAGCAAGAAAGGGCAAAGACCCCCAAAACTTATGGCGAAATCCAAGCGGAGAAACTCATCAGAAAACAGAGGGAAGAAAACCCCATACAAATTGACAAATAACAAAGAAAGGAGAGCCTATGAACTCATTTATTGCAACTGGGCGATTAGTTAAAGACCCTGCAAAGAGTTTGACCCCACGAGGGAAATCAATTGCACATTTCAAACTTGCGGTAGTCAACAAAAGGAGCAAGCGAGAGGACGGAAAATACGATACCGACTTTTTCAAATGCGTTGCGTATGGTGATGTTGCCGATAGAATACTGAGGTACAAGCGGAGAGGTGAACCAATACTAATTGTTGGCGAAATGCACTTCCCTAAATTTAAGTCAAAGACAAGTGACCATTGGGTGATTTACCCCCTTGTAACCGCCCTTGATATTGACCTACTAACCACGCAAAAATACCATGACCCAAATAAAATGGCGGACAGACTAGAGGAAGAAGCCAACACGTTTGACCAAGTTGCGGAAGCAGAACAAGAGCATAATGAGGGTATTTACGGCTAAAAACCGAATACCCCCACAGCAAGTTAACTAAAAGGGTACAGAACATAGATATGAAATACTTTAAACTTGACTCAAAAGGCTTAATTTCCGACTTTAAGCTGAATAAAAATGCCGTCCTTGCGTTAAAATCCGAGATACTTTCTGCCAAGCAAGAGAAAAAGGCAGCAATTGACGAAATCGAGCAAAGCGACTGGACCAGGAGAATCGAACTACTCCACCTAAAACAAGAAGAATATCAACATTATGTTGATATGGTTGTACTAGGTTTTGGAGCGATAACCGAAATAGAGCGGAATATCCTAGAGGGGTGGATAGTAGACGAAAAAGACGATATGCAACTAGCCGATGAAACACTTATACCGATAGAGTCTATCGAGAGGGCGAAAATAAGGGCACTAGCCAACTTTGAAGCGGTGATTAACCCTTTATAGCATTTAGGCGGTAAATCGTCTTAAAACGGAAATATGAGCCGTATATGGGCAATATAAAATGGGGTAGATAACACACCCCATTTTTTTATTTGCCTAAAGTCCTTGAGTGAGTGCCGCAAGATAACTTAATCAATCAGCATTTTTCTGAAATAGTCCTCTTGACTTTCAAACAGCCTTAAAGCCCTATCATGTAGGCTTGTACCACCGAAAACCTCATCAATTGAGAGTGGTATATACATCAATGCAGCGTCAACATTAATCGGACTATATCCCATAAAATCCAAATCTTTTTTTAACTGGTCAACTATCCAAACATAGATAGCATAATCAACACCATTATCAACGCAGTTATCTTGAAATTTTGCCCCTGCCTTTGTCCACCCATCAAGGCTTTTAACTTCTCCCGCCTTTAGTTCTCGCTCAAAGTAAATATGCTCATCTATTGCCCATACCACAAAGAACAGTATAGGCACTCCGAACACCGTAAATAGGCAAATAGCCCTTGTAAATATATCAACACCACTCATCGCAAAAACTCCTTATTAGCCTCTCAAACCGTCCTTAACACCGATTGTATAAGCCTTATTAACGATAATGTCTAATAGTTCCGCTGTAAATTCACCGTTATATTCTTCATCAGTCAGCTTAATTACATCAATTAGCTTTCTTCTTTCGTCCTCAATACACACAACTCGAGTGCCGCCGTCTTTCCTCATTGCTAAAACATAGCTATTATCTAATATTCCTCTAACTTTCATTGCCTTGCTCCTTTACTTGCCTAAATAGTTCTCAATAGCCTTGCGAATAATAGACGCTTGACTATCTCCGTTAGCCTTAGTTGTTGCCCTAAATTCCTCTACTAGGGCAATAGGCAAGTTGACTTTGACCTGCCTATAGTTCTTATCAATGTAGCGACGTGTAGCCGCCTTTTGCGCTTCTGATATTGCCATAAAATACCCCCCCTTATCTGTTCAATAGCTGAATAATACAGCCGTGATTACCTGCACGGTATACCCTTATAATATCCGCTTTAAACTCTTTAACAAGTTCATCATCATCATAAATATTTAGCCATGTATAAAACTCTGCTTCAAATCTGTAATGCTCGCCAATTTCACAATCTCCATTCACTATATAGGCTTGATAACTGCTATCTTCACCAAAGTGCAAATCATGTAGTTTTAAACCCGACCTAGAATGACCAGCCAAGATTAGGCTTGCTATATCGCTACTCCCTATATACTCTTTTTCAAAATCCTTATAGGACTTTCCACGTTCAACAGGCAAACGGAGAGAATCGAGCAAATTTTTTGAGCCTTTGCCTAATGGTGCTATAACATTATCATCAAAAGTGCTATTCAAAACAACCTCTGTTACGATAAAAAGATTATGAACTTTAGCAATATCACTTTCATATTTTGATAATGTTACGAATGGGGTAACATCAAAATCTAAATCCTTTTCAATTAATCTAATATGGTCATATCCATAAAGGGCACATCCTTTTTCATATCCCTTAAAATCTTCTGCCCTGTATATCTTTGTTCTCTCCTCGATTTTATAATGCATTCCTTTCATTGTTTTGCTCCTTTCAATCTGCTATATACAACCACCGCACGAGTTATGTCTCCAGTCATTTTTTTGAAACGCCCTAAACACTTCGATATACTGTTCAGGCGTTGCGAATGACGATATCCAACTTTCATTATTCTGCACCCACGCCGACCAATTAAGTCCGCTCTTGTAAGTGTCCCATTTTTCTCTATAGTCTTCGTCAAAAGACCACATATCATACATTCCCTCGCAGAACATTGGACTTTTGCGCAAGTCCGCAGGGATAAGATGAGAAATATCTTCTACAACAGAGCATTTGCCCCGTTCCTCGTCATATTCTGTTGCCTCTGCGGTGAGTTTCCACTCGCCACTACATAAGCAAGGATATGACCCAGTCCATTCTGCTTTAAAATTCTTATACATTGCTTTTCCTTTCAATCCATGAGGGGAATTAACCCCCTCGTTATTCCTTGTGTGACTGCTGCTAGATAGTTATTTAGCTGCTGCTAGTTCGTAAACCTTGTTAACAAACTCATCTAATAGCTTGTTAACTGCTTCGCTGCGCGTCTCCCAGTCAACTTGATAATCTGTCGCAATCTTGTGAGCCTTCTGCTCGTATTCCTCAACAAGGTCATAATTACTATAGTTTCCGAATGGTCTATATCCAGTAACAACTGTAACATTCCCAAACATATGTATATCTGCGTTCCAACCATAAACACCGCATGTGTAGGCTTCAGCCTCTCTGAAATATAGTAGGCTCTGCAAATCACAATATCCAACCCTTAAAATTATTCTGCTGTTCGCTTTTATTGCTTTTCTTGTTGTCTTGAATTTCATTTGATTTTTTTATTACTATCTTGTAAAATAGTAATGCTCCTTTCTTTTGTTATATGGGGGAGTGATAATTGATAGTTGCGGGCTGTTCCAGCAGTCCGCTTTTTTATTTGTTCGCTAACTCTCTTTAGCTTGTCTATATTATATAATGGTACTTATACATTGTCAATAGTATTTTCAATCTTTTTTATGTTTTTCTTTGTTTTTCTGTAACCGCTAAACATGTGTTCGTTTTGTGTTTTTTTAAAAAGTTGCTTGACACGTTAAGATAAACGAACCTACACTATAATTAAACCTAGACAGTAAGAAATGAACCGAGCAGAGCGACACACTCCGCCCAAGCGAGCAGGCGACCACCTACACACACATATATAACTGTAGCGCATAGGCGAACGCACACCGCACACACTTAATCAATCTAACCGCCTTTGATTTAACAACTCAATTAATCAATCAACTAATCAGAACGTGAGCCGGACACACGGCGTCAGGTTCTTTTTTTATTGCAATCTGTTAGCCGTCAGCGAGTGGGGCGGAAGTCATCAAAGATTTAATTAATTCATCAATCAACTTAATTAGTTCTTTTTCTTTTTTTCTTTTTTTTCTTTTTAAAGACCTAAAGGATTGAAAACGAACGCAACAGCGGACGAGCAACCAACAACAAGGAAATCAATTCTATAAGGGTTGACGGAAGCAAGATATACACGCAACAGACAGCGAACAACCAACAACAAGGAAATAAGAAAGGGCTATCGGTCAGTTTACCAATAACGAGAATAGAGACAGCCAACTATTCCGAAAAATACAATTTAGGGAATAGTTCAAATATAGAGATATAACACCTACAATGTAGTGGTTGCAATGGGTATGTGTTCACCCCCTCATTATTGGGCGAGACCACATCATAATTATTTGTTTTTACCAACAAGAAAACCGCCGAACACGTAGGGGGGAGAGAGTGGGCGACCCGTTCCACCCCAACCCTTGCCTCTTATTCGTATATATATATATACAGTACATCTACATTTTGAAAACCACTTGAAAACATGGGGTGTATGACCCCAAAACGTGTGTGAATGAGAAAGTAAGTGGGCAGAAAAAAATATAAAAAAAATAAAAGAGGGAATACATGAATGAAGCTGAAATATATAGAGGTGTGCTGCGGAGAGATTACGCAGAGTACGTAAAGTATGTACATAGTGGTTCATGGATAAAGAGCCGATTTCATGGGTTCTTGTGTAAGTATGTACAGAACTTTATAGAGAGAAAGACAGACGCACCATACGAGATATTAGTCATACATACGCCGCCGCAACATGGAAAGCTGATAGCTGATGATGAGGTTGTTTTAACGAGGAATGGTTGGAAACAACACGGTGATTTAGCCGTTGGTGATGAAGTAGTTGGATTAAATGGTGAGTGGGTAAAAGTAACGCATGTATTTGAAAAACATGTGGCAGACAGAGAAATAACCTTTACCAATGGAGAAACGATAAAGTGTCACCACAAACACGAGTGGGTTGTGTATGACAGGGTTGTAAAACGTGAACGTACGAGAGAGACGGAATACATCGAGAAACGTGTTTCTTATGGCTCACAAGAGCGAAAGAGGGGGCATAGATATAACTTTATGCTTCCGCATGTAAAACCGCTTGTAGGCGAAAAAAAAGCCTTGTATGTAGACCCTTATGTAATGGGTGCGTGGCTAGGTGACGGAACAAACACAAAAGGTTGTATCTGTTCTAGTGAGAAAGACCTTGTTGTACTGAAAGAGTGTGAAAGCAAGTATGAAGTAACATCAAGGAATGTACATAAAGATACAGGGGTTATCACATACTACTACAAGGGTCTATCAAAACAGTTAAGACAATATGGACTTTGCCAGCGAGAGCGAGTAGAGAAACATATACCGCAAGAATACTTAACAGCAAGTAAACAGCAGAGACTTGAATTATTAGCAGGTCTCATTGACACAGATGGGTATGTAGACCAAAAACATAGACGAATAGTGTTTACTACTGCGGAAGAAAAGTTGCGTGACAGTTTTGAACAGCTAGTATCCACGTTTGGTTGGCGAACAACAACGTGCAGAGTAGAACCTACAGTAAGCACAAGTGGTATCGTTGGCAAGCGTCCGTATTGGGTGATTGGGTTCAATCCGACAGAGGCAATACCGTGCAGAATAGCCAGAAAGCAGCTAAAGGAGTTTTCCAAACAGCGAAGAATAGCTATTAGCGGTGTAAAAGAGATAGAGCCAGTACAGGGAAACTGCATATCTGTTGAGGGTGGCATATACCTAGTTGGGAAAAAGATGATTCCAACGCACAACAGCCAAACAATAACGGAGACACTACCTAGTTGGTATCTCGGTAAATATCCCGAAAATAGGGTAATAGAAATATCGTACAACAAAGACTTTGCAATCAGGTTTGGTAGAAGAAACAAGCGAAAAATAGTTGAATTTGGCAAAGAGATATTTGGTATCGAAATATCCAAAGAGGCGAGTAAGACGCAGGAGTTTGAACTAGAGAACCATAGCGGCGGTATGTTATCAGCAGGAGTTGGCACATCTGTAACAGGACAGAGGGCGAATTTACTGATAATAGATGACCCTATCAAGAACAGAGCGGAAGCCAATTCAAAAGCAAGGCGAGACCTTATATATGATGAGTGGCTAACCACGTTTAGAACGAGATTAGCGCCACATAGCAAGGTAATACTCATCATGACACGTTGGCACGAGGACGATTTAGCAGGTCGATTGCTAGATGAAGAAGATAACATCAAGTATTTACGATTTCCGTGTGAATGTGAGGACGAGAACGACCTATTAAGACGAGCGATAGGCGATTCACTTTGTCCTGATATTGGGAAAGACAAGGTGTGGCTAGAGGGAACAAAAGCAACCATGTTATCGGAAAGTGGTTCGATGGCATGGAACGCACTATATCAAGGCAGACCTACAGCTAAAGAGGGAAATATCATAGAGCGAGACTGGTGGCAGTATTATGATGAACTACCTGAAATAGCTGATTGGGTAATGAGTGTAGACGCAACATTTAAAGATACAGAGCAGTCCGACTTTGTGGCAATCCAAGTATGGGGAAAGGTTGGAGCAAGCCTATATCTGATAGACGCAGTCAAGAAAAGGCTAAATTTTCCCTCCACGATAGTTGAGATACGCAGATTGAGGGCGATGTACCCTAAATGTATGACAACACTAATCGAGGATAAGGCTAATGGCAGTGCGATTATCACGATGTTAAGGCACGAACTGTTTGGAATTATCCCGGTAGAGCCTAACGGCAGTAAGATGTCGAGAGTACAGGCAATACTAGGAGCAATCGAGAGTGGCAACGTGTATCTACCTAGAGGCAAGCGATTTACTAATGACTTCGTAGATGAGTGTTCGAGTTTTCCAAACGCAGCACACGATGACCAAGTCGATAGTATGTCACAAGCACTAAATAGACTTATCTATCAGAGTGGAGAGAAGAAAGCCGTTAAAAAGAAGTCCGTAATGGAGCTTATGTTTCCTGCGTACTATGAGAATAAAGGCGGTAAGGGGAAAATAAGACCGATATAGAGGGGGAATAATGATAGAAATAGCACTCGTAATATCAAGTATGCTGATTCCGATAATGTCAATCGTATTTTTCGTTATAGGCTACAACGTAAATGCCCCTAGAAAGCTAATATTTGGGCGTAGGAAGCCTAAAAAGACGGAATACGAGAGAAAGCTGGAACAGATAGATAACGTTAGCTTAAAAGGGGAATAAATGGGTATTTTTAATAAAAAGAATGATACAGATTTTACTACTCAAATATGGCAGAAGTACGAAAAAACAAAAGCGTACATGCAGAAAAAGAGTATTCTATCTGATTCAGAGCGAAACTGGAACTTTTACATCGGCAAACAATGGGAAGCTGTAAAGGGTTCAGCAGGACTAGAAGATAAGCCGATACAGAATTTCGTTAAGCAAGTAGTGAAATACAAGGTTCACTCTATATCACAGCGTGATGTAACAGCGATATTTAGCGATGTAACTGGTGAATATGCTGATGTATGCTCAAATATTGGCAAATTATTCGATATTTCGTGGGAAAAGTCGAGCATGGGGCGAATATCACGAAAAGCATTAAAAGCTGCTGCGATTCAAGGTGATTCATACGTATTTTGGTACGGTGGTGACACAAGAAAGAAGCCACAGATTCTCAATAATACACAGATGTTATTTGGTGATGAGAACATATCAGAGCTACAAGAACAGCCATACATCATCATTGAGGAAAGGCTAGGAGTTGAAACCGTAAAGGCTAGGGCGAGAGATAACGGACTACCTGACAGCGAGATAGCTTTACTGCGTGAAGATGGAGCAACAAGCGACACCTTGCTAAATAAAGACGAGGTGGGAAACAAGATTACATCGCTTGTGTACCTAGAACGTAAAGACGGAGTTATCCATGTGGCAAGAGCAACGAGAACAGTTGTTTATGAGCCACTACACCCTATTAAACAGCGTAAGAACGGTGAATATTACGGTGTAGGACTATCAATGTACCCTATTGTGCCAATGGTGTGGGAAGAAGTGCCAAACAGCGCAAGGGGAGTATCAGAAGTATCAGAAATAGTGGCAAATCAGCTAGAACTTAACAAAATGCTTGCTAGACGAAGCGAGAGCGTTAAGCAGACAGCATTTCCACGTATGGCGGTAGACAGAACAGCGGTTGCTAACCCGGAAGATTTAGATAAAGTGGGAGCGACAATTGAGGTTAATGGTGGCAACTCAAAAGCTATAGACACCATGATTTCGTATCTAGCCCCACAAGCACAAGCAGGAGACGCGAAGCAGTTATCTGATGAACTCTTAAATACAACAAAAGACCTTGCAGGGGCGAGTGATACGGCACTAGGTAATATCGAGTTATCGAGAGTATCAGGAACAGCGGCAACAACCGTTCGTGACCAACAGCAAGTAACACTCAACGAACAAGCTGATATGTTCAAGGAATTTGTCGAGAATGTGGCACTTTTGTACTTTGACTTATGGAAAACCTTTTATCCTGATGGTGTCAAGTTTGAACAAGTCGAGGTAACAGCAGAGGAACTACAGAAGATAGAGCCAACAGTAAGAATTGATGTATCAGAGAATACAACACTATCGAGAGTTGCAGAGCAGCAGGAGGTAACAAACCTCTTCAACAACAACAAGATTACGTTTGACGAGTTTGTAAAGCTATATCCTGAACACGCAACAATTGATAAGAAAAGGCTACAAGAGATTTTGCAAGCTAGACAAGAAGCTGAAAAACAGCAGAAACAGGAAATGGCACAGCAGCAACAGATGATTGCAACACAAGGCGGTGAACAGCCGATTGACAACAATGTTCCTAGCGATGAGATAAATAATGATGTAGGCGGTGGAAACGCACCAAGCTATCAAGATATTCAGTCGCAACTAGCACAGAAATAAAGGGTAAGGGAAATGGCAAAACTAGAACTAGAGAAACATACAGAGGACGAGGTTTTAGGGTTGTTTGAACAGTTCCTCAAAGAGGTTGAGGACAACGAGTATAAAACACTACCAACAAAGTCGAGGTTTGCAGATTTTCTAGGACAGCCAAGACGAGAGGTAATGCGATATTTCGCATTACACTCTCATGCAGAGGCGAAGATGAAAGCGATGATTGCAGACACATTGATTGAGGGTGCAATGCTTAAAAAGTACGTTCCGAACGCAACAATGCACGCACTCAAGAATATATGCGGTTGGGAAGACAACCCTAAACAATCAAAGGCTCAAGCAAGTAAACAGGAAAGCGACGATAGGAAAGCTAAACGTGAACTTGATGAGTATATAAAAGAGCAAGGCTTGCTCTTGAAACGCAAGAAAAAAGAAAGCGATTCAGAAAAAGCCACAGTAAGTTAATACCAATTCAATTAGCAAGGGAGAAAGAGCGTTGGAAAACAACATTGAAACAAGCGTAGAAACGATGGAAGTCGCTGAACCATCAACGGAAGTTGAAAGCGGAGAAAATGTGGAAGTCGCTGAACCACATGACAACGTAGAACAGAACGAGCAGGCAGAAACTATTGACGAGGGAACGCAGACAGAGGGCATAGACCAATCCGATAACAGCGGAAGAACTGAAAGTGACGCTGCATTTGCAGAAATGCGAAGAAAAAACGAGGGATTGGAGCACGATGTACAGATTTTGCAAGACGCATTAAGTAGGTACTTTGACGGAGAAACACCTGAAGAATTAGCTTTAAGGGCACAAGCATACAGCGAGGAACGAGAGTATGACGATGTAAAAGCTGATTATGATAGGGACAAGGAACTTGAGGACTTACGAGAAAAGGTAAGGCTTGCAGAAGAAGAAAAGATGAACCTTGAAATAGACCAACTGATAGCACAAGGCTTGCGTGATGTTCAAGAGATTGACCCAACCATTAAATCGCTAGAAGAACTAGGCGAAACATTTGCAAACTTTATAGGCGCAGGCTTAACAGCAAAGCAGGCATATTATGCAACACAGCAGATGGAAGCAAGGGAAAAGGTACACGCACCAAGCGGTGTGGGAAAAATCGCTGATAATAAGGCAGAGCGAGAATTCTACACATCAGAGGAGTTAGACAACCTAACTGACGAGGAAATGGACGCTAACTGGGATAAGGTTAAAAAGTCGCTAGCGAGACTATAAAACGCTAAATAGTGTGTTATTGATATTAAGTGTATGTGTATTCAATAAGAGAAAGGAAAGTTTTTATTATGTCTTACAATAACTTTAAAGCTACTATTTGGAGCAAGGAAATTCAGAGAGAGAACGAGAGACTTTGCGTATTTGCCGCAGACACCAATCAGAAGTTTGAGGGCGAGATTAAGAACGCAGGAGATAGTGTTCGTATTCAGGGCGTTGGTAAGCCAACAGTAACAATGTTTGACACAGCAAACGGAGATGTTGTGCTAAACGGAGCAGAAACTGTTGAGGATACATCTGTAACTCTAGTTGCTAACAATGTTGCTACTTTTAACTACAAGGTAGACGATATTGACAAGGCGCAGGGGGCTGATGTAATGTCCGCACTCAATCAGGAGTCAACAGAGGTTTGCTCTAACGAGATTGATAGAGTTGTCGCAAACCTATCGCTAGACAATCAGACACAGAAATCTGCACTAACTCTAGTAACAAAGGACAACGTGCTTGACCTACTAGATAATGCACTAGAGCAGCTATACCTAGCCGATGTATCACCAAGCACAACCATTACAGCGACTGTATCACCAAAGTTTTATACGTTGTTTAGAAAGGCTTATGTAAAGCTAGACACTAACAACAGCGAGGAACTAAAGAACGGCAAGATGTCGATGTACAACAACTGTATCATCAGAATGTCTAACAACGTTGCAAAGGATAAGAGCGGAAACGAACTTATTCAGGTTAAGACACAGAGAGCAATCGCACTAGCACAGAGCAAGCCACATGTTGAGCCATACAGACCTGAGAACTCATTCAGCGACGCAGTTAAGGGCTTCATCATTTTTGGCACAAAGCTAGTTAGACCAAAGGAACTTTACAACATCAATGTTAAGTATGCATAAAGCATACTTAACTGTTGGAAGTAACTAGAGTAGAAAGGGAGAAAATATAATGGCAGTAGTAAAAGTAGAAAAGGCAGTTACATCAATTAATGACCCTGCAAAGGTAACATTTAAGTCCGTAAGCGGAGATTTCGCACTTGACCTAAAGGGTAAGGACTTCAAGACGGTAATTCTGTTCAGGGCAACAGCAGGAACACCAAAGGTGACAATTCCAGTAGGAAATGCACTAGGTGGTGTAGGAGTTGGACTTGATTTCACAATGGCAACAGGCGAGGTTAGAACGCTCGTTGTAGATTCAAGCTACTACAAGACTGTATCAGGCGAGAACAAGGGTTATCTTGTTTGCAAGGCTAATGCAGCCGTTGATGTAGCAGTAATTCACCTACCATAGAGTGAGCAATAGGGCGAGGGTAAAACCTTGCCCTTAATTTTTAAGAAAGGGGAACAAGTTTAGTGAGTATGACGTGGAAAGACCTTAAAGACGAGTTAATTGATTTAGGGTTCGAGGAAGATGATACATATTCTGAATACAAGCGAATAGCAGTAAATTCAACGAATAGAGCGGTTCGCATTATCCATACAGTAGTTGTTCCACAGATTGAAGATTATCTAAATGGTAAGTGGGGGTATCAAGGTAAAGATGAGAACGGCAAGGAAACATGGGTACTACCTAAATTTAAGCCGTTAACGATAGATGTTGAGGACGATACAAAGATAAACGTTCCTGAAATAACAGAGCCACTTGTTGGAATACTAGCAGCACATTATTTGTGGCTAGATGATGACTTAACAAAGGCTACTATTTACTGGAACGAGTACGATGATTTAAAAACACAGATTATTCAGAGTGCAAAGTTAGTCAAGAAAGCCAAGATAGTTGGGGGTATAGGTTAATGGGGAAGCTAAATGTACCATCACAGCCAAGTGTTAGGCAAGCACAATATCGTGAACTATTAGGTGTGGACTATTTGCGTGACCATACAGAGGTTGACGGCAGACGCTCACCAAAAATGGTTAATATGATTTCTGATTTAGGTGGTAATCCGATTAAACGTGACGGATATAGAGTTGTAGGTATCCGATATGACGCAATATTAAGTGTTAGAGGGGAGAAATACGGAGTATCGAGCAATCTATCATCTATCGTAATAAATCGTCTAGAAATGGGAAATAACCACGTTCTCGAAGAAACGCACATCAAGACTATTGACGGAAAGTTTGGAAAGGCAAATAAGGCTTTTAGCTATCAGAAATACATTTACATACTATCCCAAAATGCGATTTTGAGATATGACACCGTGACAAACGAGGTTTTGATTGCAGGAACTGGGGAAAAGATGATGTCAAAAGGTAAGGTTGGCGAGAGCGAACCAATCAATGACAAGATTATTCCTAGCACAGTTATATCGTTACAACCTAACGGACTAGGCGGTACTGCACTTGATAGTAAGAACCTAGCTAGTATCTATCAAACTGTTACATATCTAGGTGACGGAGAAACGAAAGACTATAAAATTCCGAACTATGACAAGGTTGGTAGCTATGTAAAAGCAGAGGTACTAGATGGTGAGGGTAAGTGGAAAGTTGTTAATGTAGGCACTAGCGCATCACAAAGCATTGTTGGAAAAACACTAGACGGAAAAGGAACTGACAGCTTCCGTGTTGTAGACAATAAGGTTACTTTTACAACAGCACCAAGTAAGCCGTTAGTAAGCGGAGAGCCTAACGTGAGAATTACATTTGCACCGTTCTCTACAGAGCAAGTTGACGGTGTAAATAGAGGGTATTACAACAAAACACTGGTTGAAATACTAGGTTCAAGAACGATAATCTACTTCAATTCAAGGCTATTCATAGCTGTTGAATCGAGGACACACTATTCAGATGTTGACAATCCGTTCAGTATTCCTGACCTTAACTATTTCGATGTTGACAACAACATCATGTGCTATACACGTTCTAGTTCATATCTAGCAATTATCACAAAGGATAACGGTAGAAATACGATATTCCTAGCAAGTGAGATTAAGGATAACAACATAACACAGTATAGTGTTAAGGCTTCAAATGCAGGAGTTGGGGCGGTATCGCAGAAGTGTATAGGGATAGTCAATGATGAGCCAACATTTTTATCTAGAGACGGACTTTTTGGCATAATGACGAACTGGCAGAGTGAGAAATACGCAGTTAATCGTTCGGCAAGAATTAATCGTGCATTATGCGGTGAAGAACACCTTGAAAATGCTGTTGGTTGTGCATGGCAAGAATACTTCTATGTAGCCATAAATTCACGCATGTATGTGCTAGATAGCAGGCATAAATCAACCGACAGAAGAAGTGACCGCAGTTATGAGGGATATTTCTTTGAGAATATTCCAAACATACAGTCTATGTTTGTCATTGACAACAGAATGTACTTTGCCGATGAAAGCCACACCTATACATGGAACGAGGACTTATCCGAAACAGCAAGATATTTAGACAACGCAAAACTTGTAGACGGTTCATGGACTGGAGAGCCAGTTAAGGCTATGTGGTGTTCCGCATTTGATGATGACGGTTATCCGTCAAAGCTGAAAACACTACAAAAGAAAGGTTCATTTGTAACACTTGTACCACATTACAAGACTGGCTGCGAACTAACTCTCGTTAAAAACGGAGACGAAAGGCAGTATGTAGGCGAATTTACAGCGGATATGATGTCTTTTGAACGCATTGATTTTTCAAGGTTTGTATTTAATGGCAACACGGCAACTGCTGACTTTTTCATGAAGAAGAAGATAAAAAAATATAAGCGATTACAAATCATATTAGAGAATAACAAGGCTGAACCTTTTGGTATAACGAACGTTGTTAAGTCTTATACCATTGGAGATTTAGCTAAAAGGTAAAAGGGGGAGACGATGGCAGGAATACCAAAAACAGATTATACAATTTCCCCTGCGGAGATTGCGGCTAAACATGTAGCAGCGGCAGATACAACACTAACAGGCACAGCACTGCAAAATAAGAAAGTGTTTGACGCACTACCTGAACTAATAGCTGAAAAGGTGAACAATCTAGCTAAACACGTTGACGGAGATTTCACATCAATGGAGATTGCCCCACAAGTGTTGAGGAAGTACGAGACACTAGGTTGGGAAGCAGAGTAGAAAGGGGGAATAAACATGTCAAGTGTAGCAGTAGGTGGAGCAAATACTCATTCGTTTATGATGAGTGGTTCACCATACGCAGAGATTTACAATCAGTATGCTAAACAGCAGGGTGATTTAAGGAATCAGTTTGTAAAACAGCTTGAAACTAACAAGGCTAATGATACAAACAAAAGCAACGCCAATTATGACAACACGGCAAAACAGAACTACATCAAGTACATGCAGCAGTCAAGACAGTTGCCTGAAAGCCTTAACGCACTAGGTGTAAATGGCGGAGCGGCTGAATCGTCACTAATTAGGCTAAAGACGAATTACGGCAACAATGTTGCTACTAACGAAGCTAACAGAAACACCGCAATTAATGATATTAATAACAACTATGCTAACAAGCTAACGAGTTATGACGAGGAATTTCAGAACAAACTGAACACCGCATATCTGACGCAGATGGAAAATCAGAGAAAGTGGGAACAGGAACAGCGAGAGAAAGATTTACAGTATTTTGCTAACTCCATTACAGGAAGATTTAAGACTGTTGGCGAGTATCAGACGCTCATTAATCAGCTATCATCATCTAGTGACCCTAATAAGGATTACAAGATTGCATTAGCACAGCAGGCTATGAACGCACTAGCAGGCACTAGCGGAAGCGGTGGCGGTGGACGAGGTGGCTATAGCCGAAGCCGATACGGTGGACGAGGTGGCTATGGTAGTTCAAGTTCTAGTGTAAGTGCTGATACAACAGCGAGTGCAGCAGAAGCAGCATTAAGAGCAGGAGCAGGATTGCTCATTAACTCACCTAAAAAGAGCAACGGCAGAAACACACCAATAGGTGTAAGCATGTACAAGAATAAATATGGTGCATGGAGAGTAGCTAGATAAGAGGTTATACAATGGGTTTTTTAAGACGAGCGTTCAACAAGGTTAGAAGTTGGTTTGCTGACAAAGAGCAGACTGTTCGTAGTGCAGTAAACCATGTTGACAAAACTATTAACAATTATGTTGACAGAGGAACAACATATGTAAGAGACGCATTTAGACAGAGAGTTATTAACCCTATTGAGAAACTACAGAAAGAGAATCGAGAAAAATGGGGAAACCCTTTTTCTCGTTCTTTTAATAAAACGGCTGACCCTAACTATCTGAAACAACAGCAGATAATGAAGTCACAAGCCGATAGGGAGAAAGAAAAGAAACAGCGAGAGGAAGCAAGGAAGAAACTAGAGAGTACAAAGGCTTTTAAGGACGCAATGAAAACACCTATGAAAGCTGATTTACCGCTAGGCGAAACACCTATTTCCGTGTTCAATAAGGCACAAAAAGCCAAACTTAATGAGGTTGTTAAGGTTGACGGAAAAGCTATAAAAAGGGAACAGCTTTTAAAGGATAGACAAGCATTAAAGAGCGGAGTTGCTGACAATAAAGCTATTGAGCGAATTAAGTTAGCGAACGCAAAGGAACACCCTAACGCTTCTTATATCTCCAACAAAGCAATTGAGGGAATACCAGGTATTAAGGGTTTAGAAAAACTCGCAGGAGACGACGGGAAAGCCGCAAAAATTGCTCGTGATAACTCTAGTGCACTAGCAAAACCAATAGGTACTGCTGCTGAACTAGGTATGGGTATGCTTGCTTTTGGTGGAGCAGAAGAACCTGCAAAGGCACTATTTAAGAAGATTGCCCCAAACGCAGTTAATGGAGCAAGGCTAAAGGTTGGCGAAAAACTTGCCAATTCTAGGTTCGTTAAGAGTGCTGCTAGAAAAGAACTTATGAGAGTTGGCGAAAAGGTTACAGAAGAAAACCTAAAGAAAGCGGCAATGAAGCATGGACTTTATCTTGCTGACAAGCTAGGTGCAGACGCAGCCATCAACTCAACAGCAGGAGCAATTGATGATATATCACAAGCATATGCGGACTCTGATAATGCGAAAGAGTTTAAGAAGAACCTAGCTACTAATGCTGCCTTAAACTGGGGATTAGGTGGAGCAGTTACTCTAGGCGGCGATGTTGTTAGAGGACTGCGAGCAGGAAAGAAGTTAAAAGAACTTGACCGACTAGGCAAACTTGCTGATGAACATATCTCCGCAAGTGATGTTGATAGTGTTCTTGAAAAAATAGGCAAGAATAATGCTAAAAAGGGAGAGAAACAGCTTGCTGAATCATTAGACGGACTAGGTGAGAAAATCGCTAAAAAGGTCGAAAAAAACGAGCCTGAAATTTCCGTTTTAAGGCGAGAAAATGAGGGTAAAGGTATCATAAGACCTTTAAAAAATGAGGAAAATTCCGTAAATCTTGAACCTAACAAGATAAAGGACGATGTATCTGACTTAATCAGAAACAAGGAAGATTTTTCTGTAAAAAAGGCTGATGATAATAGCGACCTCATTCGTGAAACATCGTACACAAAGAATAGTCCTGAAACATACGCAAGCCTTGATGAGGATATACCTTTTGACGCACCAAAGAAAAAAGTCAAGGGGGTTAATAATGAACCGCCTCTAAAAGCAAGTGCAATATCTGATGAGCCAAACCTTAAATCAGTAAGTGATGAGAGGGCAACAATCGAGCAGATGAACACTCGTATGAAAGAGGAACGCAAGGCTATCGAGGGTATAAAAAACATAGACGAGAAGAAGAACGCACTCAACGAGTTCAACGCAAAGCTAGAAAAGCAGAAAGCCGTTCAGAGTGAAGCTGAAAGAATGGCACATAGTGGTGATAAAGAGGGCGCATATAGGCACATCGTTGGAAATTCACCATTTAGCGAGGTGAAAAACGTAGCTGACGATGTACATGTTAAACCTACTGCTGATGTTGATAACTCTGTTAAGCATGTGGATAACTTTGCTGATGATGTGGCAAATAACCACGTTTATGCTGATGATATTCACGCAAAAGCAAGCACAGAGCCTAAAGCAAAGATTGAAGCCGACTTTGAAAAAGAGGTAAATATCCCAAAGTTTAGCGATGAGGAATTAGAGCGTCTAACAAGGGAGCATGACGAGAACCTAACTCATTTAAGCGAAGCAGAAATGCAGCAGAACGTAAGGGATATCAAGGCTACAAGAACAAAGGAAAAGTTTACATCAGAGGCACTAACTAGCGAACTGAATAGACCACAGAGCGCATACAGCCGTGAACTATTAGAGGACGCAAGAGCGAGAGGACTTGCTGACTATGATGTAAGCCATGCAAAACTAGAGTATGGCAAGGCAGTAAACAGAGTTCAGGACGACGCAAATGGGGTTTATCACTCACTTATCAAAAAGTATCGTGATGAGAGAAGTGGATATGTTATTGATGATTTAGCAGACGCACTCGTTTTACAAGAACACCTAAAGAAAATAGGTATGCACCAAGAGGCAGCAAACGTATCACTTGTTCTCGTAGATATGATGGATAAGTGGGGTAAATTTGGTGCACTTGCAAAAGGCATGAAATGGCTAACACCAAAGGGCAGAGAGGCTATTGTTGAACGTAAACTAAAAGGGATTGCAGAGGACGGGGGAATATCGTTTGACTCTCTAAAGAGCCGTATTCCAAACTATGAACGCAGAATGCAAGACATAATGACCGAACAGAACGAGGAACTAATAAACAAAAAGGTGAACGCAATGTATAGGTCGAGTATGAAGTTTACGGACTTTACAATGGGGCAGACCTTACGGAACATGCGAATTTTAAGCATGTTATCAGGTCCCAGAACTGACGCTATAAACATCATAAGTAACGCAGTAAACTCAACGGCATTATTCGTGAAAGACGATTTACAGTATTTCCTTGAAGGTGCAATGCACAAAGCAGGACTTATTGACGAGAGAAAAACAGGGTTTGTAAGACTTGACGAAGTGCCAAAATTTATGAGCACCGTTAAAACATACGGCAAGGAAATTGACAACTACATCAAAGCTGATATTAGCGAATTAATCAATGCAGAGGTTAAGTATGCTGACGGCTCGAAGATTGCAGGAGAAGATTTAAGTCGCAGAGAGTACATCAAGGGTACTGGTGATATGCGTGGTGGCATGCAGAAAGTTGGCAGAGTAGTTCAAGTCGCTAACGAACTGCGTGGAAAGACCCTTAATTGGGGTGATGAAGTGTTCGCTACATTTGCCTACAAGAAACAGTTTTATAGCTATTTAAAGCTACACAACTTTGACAAGGTGGGTAAAACGGCACAAGAACAGCTTATCCAAAAGGCAAGGCTACACGCTGTTGAATCAGCAAAAGAAGCAACTTATCGTGAAGCGAACAAGTTAGCTGATTGGTTAAACCAAGTTACGGCTGTAGGGCTAAAGAAAAATGCAGGTTTTGGCAGACGCATAGCTTCTCTAGCTGTTTCTACCAAGTTCCCATTTATCAAGACCCCTTTAAACGCAACAAAGCAAATGGTGAATTATACACCTGAGGGTGTAATTGAGGGGCTAGGTAGGTTCGCACATGCAAAACGCCAATACAACGAAGTTTACAGAAAAGTAGTCCAAGAATATGGATATAAAGTTGGTGATAAATTACCTGAAAGTGTCGAGAAGAAGATAAAAGCAATCGCAAAAAAGGAAGTTGAGCCTTTATACATGGAAGCAGCTAACAAACTTTGTAGGGGTGCGACTGGTTCAATGGCATTTCTAGTTGGCTTCAACATGCAAGGTTATGACCCTGACCTATCTGACGGATTTTCCGTCATTACCGATAGTGGCACAGATGAAAAGGAAGCTAAATATTATAAAGGGCTAGGCGCACAAGACTATTCTATAGTCCACAAAAAGGGCGATAAGACTACATCAACCAAGCTGAACCTATCACTACCTATTTCCGCTTCATTCTTTGTTGGTGCAAAAATAAGACAAGTTCTATATGGCGATGACAATGCAGAGGACGGAATGAACATGTTTGACGGACTAGACAAGTTCATTGGAGTTGTTGGTGCTTGCATAGAACCGATAGTAAGTTCCTCTTGCTTTACTGGTATTACCGATACGATAAACGATGTTAAGCAAGCAAAGAACCAAAACCCATTCACAGCGATTGTTGCGTCAATGGTAAAGGGGTATATAACGCAGTATATACCTGCAATATCAAGGTCAATTTCAAAGGCAACAGCACCTTATGATTTTGATTATCAAGGAACAGCAGGCACTACTGGGGGTAACAGTTGGGAGTTCTTTGCAAATGGCATTGTTGGTGCAATACCCGGTGTCAATAGAAATCTTGCACCAAGAGTTGATGTAAACGGAAATGTTGTTGGAGAGGTTAAGAACGGCAAGGATAGAGCATGGCGAATATTTGACGCATTTTTCAATCCATTTCCTACTACTGATGTTAAAGTCGATGATGTTGCCAAAGAGAACGTAAGGCTTTACAGAAAGCAGAAAGCACTTGACCTAGCAATGGGAATTAACCCTGAAAACAGCCGTGCAGGAGATATATTACCGAAGAATCTGACAAAGAACGAGATAAATATATCGAGAGCACTAGGCAAGGAAAATGCAATCCGCATGAAGTTAGACAAGTTCGAGCGTGCAGAGTATAACAAAACTCGTGCAAAAGACGGAAAAGATATTGTTGAACAGCTATTAGATAGCCGTTACTTCAATAGGCAAGGTGCTTTAAGAAATCCTAACGTGCCGTCATACAGCATGAAAGATAAATTTAATCTAAAGGAACTATCAGGGGCGAAAAGTACCAATGACGCAATGAAGTGGTTAGCTAAACAGCCTGCGTATATACATGCTAGTGATAGCGACAAGTACGAAATGAGGAAAGCTGTTTACACCAAGTTCAACACCAAGAACGCACAGAAAAATGTGTATGTAAATGTTAAGGGCAAGAGTGCTGCTGATTGGGCATACACGCAGTTGAGTGCTAAAATGCGAGGACTTGTTGATAGCGGAGTTATCACAAAGAAACAAGCAGCCGACTTTGTTGCAGGCACACAAAGTGACGCAAGGATTAAGAGTAACAATCCTAGATACAACGGAGAGCATTACAACCGCCCATATTGGCGAGATATGAACGCATATCTTGCGTCAAGAGACGATTTAACAGAAGAACAGAAACGTGAGTTGTTTGACGCCAACAACAGCAACAAGAAATACCATTATGGCGGTGGCGGTGGTTCTTATGGTAAAAGCCACAAGAGATACGGCAAGAGAAGAAGTGGCGGATTTAGACGGAGCGGTGGCAAGAGCCGTAAGGTTAAATCACCAATCAAGCCTAGCAAATTCAAGGCAACAAAGCAGAGTTATGGCAAGGTTGCTAACAGTTCTGTTTTATCGAGAGGAACTAAAGTATCACTTGATAGTGTTGTGCCTAAAGCACCACTACCAAAGAAGAAAGGGGAGTAACGCATGGCAGTAAAACGAGGAACAACACCTATATACACATTAAATGTAGGTGGCAAGAGCCTAAAGAAGTGCAAGGTATTTGTCACATTTGAGCAAGACGGAAAGGCAATCACAAAGACTGGTGATGATATTGATGTCGAGAACAAAGTTGATGAAAACGGAGAGCCGTTAAGTGTCATAAGTGTATCGCTAACTCAAAGCGATACACTAGGGTTTGACACAGGAGTTGCAAGGGTTCAAGTTAACTGGATAGACCAATTAGGCAACAGAGGTGAAACGGATATAGAGACAATTAATTTCGAGCCTACACTACTTGACGAGGTGATACGTTATGAGTAACGAGATAACACTAAACATTGGCGAGAACACAGAACGTGTGACCATGCACCCTAAAGTCCAAGATAGGTTTTACGTTGGCGCAAAAGCTAAAGTAGAACAGTTAGACAACGGAGTTAGAGTAACAACAATGGATAAGGACGGCACAACAACAGCGACAGTCTTTAATGGTAAAAATGGAGTTGACGGTGTAAATGGTGTAGGCATTGAACACATTGATTTTAACGGATACACCATGAACATTAGGCTAACCAACGGAGTTAGTATTCAGTCCGTTAGCTTGCGAGGTGAAAGGGGAGAAGTTGGCGAACGTGGCGCAGGAATTAAAGAGGTTAGGCAGAATAGTGACTACACTTTAACTCTAGTGTTTGAGGACGGACACGAATTTACAACTGGGGTACTGCGAGGTGAAAAGGGAGAACGTGGCGACTCGGGACTATTTGACCCTATACTATCTGAAAGTTCAACAAACGCAGCACAGTCGAGAGCAATCAAGGCTTATGTAGACAATGCAATAAGCGGTGTAGCAGGATTGAGTTCGATGATTGTTGATAGACTACCAAGCGTTGGTAAGAATGGAGTGCTGTATCTCCTTACAGACCCACAGAGCGAAGATAATCAGTATGACGAATATTTGTGGATAAACAGCACAAAGAAGTTTGAACGAATTGGTGCTACAAGTGTTGATTTAAGTAGATATGCAAGAATGGACGATGTAGAGGGTATTTTTACATCAGTTGTTAATTCTTTTGAATTAAAAGTTGACAAGGAAAGTGGCAAGGGCTTGTCCTCAAATGACTTTACGGACGCCATGAAGAACAAACTAAACCGCATATCTGACGGAGCAACAAATGTTTCAAGGGAAACTGTTTATGATTGGGGTTTCGCTACACTGGGAAGTGTAGAGGTCGATAACGAGGTTAGGACACTATACAAAAGACTATCAAATAACACACTTAATATTTAATCAAAAGGGGGTATCTTATGAACGCAATTAGCTCAATTCTAAAGTTTATCGGTGGAAAGATTGAAACGCAGGACAACTTCAAAAAGGGAGTGACTGACGGAACATATGCTGTAAACGATGTAAAGATTAATGACAGCAACCTTGAAATGGATATGAAATCATTATTTAAGAACGATGATATATCTGTTTAATGCGTGTGTGTAAAGGAGAAAAGTAAATGATTAGTTTAGTAAAAACACTCAAAGCAATTAAGAACATGCTTGTCGCAACTAACAGTAAACTAGAGAAAGCGGAAGTCATGGATATTTTATGGGAAAATCCGTCTCCGTCCGCTAGTTTCAGTTCGCAGTCTATTTCTGTTAGCGGTGACTATACCGAATATGTGATTGTGACGAACGGATATACGAGTGAAACTGCATACAGTTCGTTCAGACTAAAAAGGGGCGAATCAGTAAATCATTGCTCTGTATCAATTGGAGAGAATAACACCAACAACTTTTGGTGTAATCGCAGACGCTTTGCAAGTAGCGGTTCAGGTTCTAGCCACATAATTTCAGTTGGTAGTGGAGCATATAAGTCGCAAGGATATACAACACTATCATCTTCCGATGTTTCAGAGGTTCCTGTAAGAATTTACGGAGTTAGAAAACTGGGGGGCAGATAGGTGAATGGATATATGTGGATAGTACCAATTTTTTCCACATTGCTAGGCGGTAGTGTGATGAGTTTCGTTCAGTTCCTCATTATTAGGCACGATGAGAGCAAGAGAAAGCTAATACCAGTTGATAAGTTTGATAAGTTGGTATCGCTCACACTTGCTCAAGTCCAAGCGAGATTAGTATTAAACGGTGATATATTTTTGCGCAGAGGTTCAATCACAGCTAGAGAACGTGCGATGTATTTTGATGTTTATAACAAGTATCGTTCTCTGGGTGGAAACGGTTATGCAGAATCGATACATAAAGATGTTATGAACTTGCCAATTAGTGATGTTGGAGTTGATTTAAAAGGGGAGAAGATATGAGAATTAATTGGAAACAAAGGTTTAGAAATTATGGGTGGACACTAACATTTATGTTAGGACTAGTTGCGATGTTCTATCAGTTAGTAAAGGTGTATGAAGCCGCTAAAAGCGGACTACCACCACAGGAACTACTTGAGGAAACAGCTAAAATGCTTGCCACATTGCTAGTAAACTTAGGTATACTCGCAGACCCCACTACAAAAGGGTTTAATGATAGTGCAAGGGCAATGAGTTACGGAGTACCGACAGATAAACTAAATACATCAGAAATCGAAAAGGGATTGAAAAATGCAGAGGTGCTAGATAATGGGGAAAAGAGAGCAGATAGTTAATACAGCAATACGTTACAACGGAATGTCTTTCAAGGGCGGTTCACACCGCACCTTGATTGACGAATTTAATAAATATAAGCCTGACGGTTGGGCAATGACTTACACGGCTAACTTTTGTGCGGCTTGTGCCTCTGCAATAGCTTATTTATGCGGGGTAGGAGATGCCTACCCTTGCTCTGCTAACGTAAGCACAATCGTAAATAAGGCTAAAAATATGGGTATATGGGTAGAGAATGACGCTTATGTACCAACTAGCGGTGACTGGATAGTCTATGCGTGGCAAGATAGTGGCAGAGGCGACAATACTACAGGTGCAAGTCACGTTGGCATCGTTGTTTCCGCAGGCGGTGGATATATCAACGTATTTGAGTTCAATATCCACAACAACCACTCAACTGGATATAGAAAAATACCAATCAACGGACAATTTATCAGAGGGTTCGTTGTGCCGAACTTTCAGACTTACGGTTGGGTTCAGGATAGTCACGGTTGGTGGTACAGAAATAAAGACGGCACATATCCAAAGAGTGGTTGGAAAAACATTGATAACGAGTGGTACTACTTCAACAGCGGTGGCTATGCAGTTAAGGGTTGGAACGAGATTGACGGTAAGTGGTATTATTTCAACTCTGATTGTAAGATGGTGACTGGTTGGGTAAACCTAAATGACCGTTGGTTCTACCTATCATCAGACGGTAGCCTATATGCTAATGGGCTACACGAGATAGACGGCAAGACGTACTATTTCGATAAGGACGGAGTGATGCGTACTGGTTGGGTGCAGGTCAACGATGATTGGCAGTATTTTAATTCTGACGGCTCTAGAGTCGATAAGGGTATCGTTAAGGGTGACAGCGTTTATATTATCAAGGACGGAAAATTGGTTGTAGACGATAAGGTTGAAGTAGCCGCAAACAAGAGCGGTGAGGTGTCGGTGGTATAACATGCAGATATTTAATGATATAGCCATATTTTTCAGCGAAGCACACTACACAGCCGTGCTAGACGCCATAGGTTGGAGTATGTTATAATTATCTCATCGGGCAGTGTGATGCCCTACCGTGTACACGTGAGACGTCGAGATTGAGAGGGTCGCTCCCTCTCTTTTTTTGTTGGCTTTTCTAACTTTATTAAAAACAGCAAAACAAAAAGGGTTAACCATACGGCTAGCCCCTTGTGTTGCTTATGTACATATTGTGACAGCGATATACTCTAACTTGCGTTGATGAGTTGTCTGCCACTAGCAGTTTTAATCACGGCAGTCGCTGTTACCTCGTATCGGTGAGGACAGTTAGCTACCGCTACATTATTGCATGGTGCTGATAAAAGACCATGTGTGACGTGACACACGTCATTTGCTAGTTGACAATAGGCTCGAAAGACACTATTGTACGTTCACAAATATTATACACTTTTACAGTAAGTTGTGCAATAAATTCGTGACTTTTTCGTGACTTTTTGTCCGATGTTTGTGGTTTACTGCGATTTTATCAAAATCAAAAACGTTGATATTTCAATGGTTTTATAACGCAACCATACGCAATCAATATATACTGTTAGGGTTCAAATCCCCCTCTCTCCGCCATAAAAAATAGGTAGCACTTTATGTGCTGCCTATTTTTTATGTAAAGACAGGGATTTGAATCCCCAGGGGTTCTGCGGACCTAGCCCCCAATGCCGAGCGAAGAGAGGCAGAGGGATGGCAGGTCCCAGACACAGACCGTCCGCGATTGGCGAGCAACTAAAGATAAAAGCGAAGCCAGAGAGGAAACGGTCGAGCTGCAAAATCCCCCTCTCTCCGCCATAAAAAATAGGTAGCACTTTATGTGCTACCTATTT
>ERZ773037.176-NODE-176-length-34409-cov-16.972987_pt1 | contig 34409 bp, 41 predicted proteins | sample MGYA00511466_ERZ773037 | MGnify/ENA primary metagenome ERZ773037 (study PRJEB29015, sample SAMEA2738146) | human oral metagenome | biome: human oral; feature: human-associated habitat; material: saliva | place: China | collected 2202 ... | reverse complement strand
GCCCATTAAAGCGGTACGCGAGCTGGGTTCAGAACGTCGTGAGACAGTTCGGTCCTTATCTGTCGCAGGCGCAGGATATTTGAGGAGATCTGCCCCTAGTACGAGAGGACCAGGGTGGACGAACAGATGGTGCAACAGTTGTTCTACCAAGAGCATAGCTGTGTAGCCAAGTTCGGAATGGATAAACGCTGAGAGCATCTAAGTGTGAAGCCAACTCCAAGATAAGATATCCCATACCGTTAAGGTAGTAAGATTCCATGAAGACTACGTGGTTGATAGGTTGGGGGTGTAAGTGAAGCGATTCACTGAGCTGACCAATACTAATAAATCGAGGGCTTAACCATAAAAATATGATTAAGAGAAGAAAAGATAACTAAACATTGTGGAAACAGAGAATAGAGAAAAGACTTGTTAACTATGTATTTTTGAGTGTACTAACAGTACACAAAACATTTCTGGTAACGATAACATTGAGGAAATACCCGTACCCATCCCGAACACGGAAGTCAAGCTCAAATGTGCCGACAATACTCGAGGGTTCCCCTCCTGGAAGATAGGTTGTTGCCAGGTTTATATTCCTCGTTAGCTCAGTTGGTAGAGCGCTCGGCTGTTAACCGATAGGTCGTTGGTTCAAGCCCAACACGAGGAGCCATAACAAGAGTCTGGATTATCAGGCTCTTTTTTGTTGCATTGAATATTAAAATTTGAAAAGATAAATAATTATGTTATAATATTTATGAAATAATGATTTGTATTGGAGAAAGTTATGAATAAGAAAAAAATTATAATCATCATAAGTTGTATAATACTATTAATAGTCATAGGACTTTGGATTGGAGGTATTATTCCAAAAGCCATAGCAAAAACTGTTGCAACAAATTATTTAAAAAGTAATTTTCCGAAAAAACAATTTGAATATGTTGGAATTGAATGGAATCCTTATTTTGATGGTTATACAATTCAATTTAAAGATGAAAAAAATAAGAATGTAGCATTTATTATAGACGGTAAATATCTTCCTATCTCAGTAGGACAAGGAAGATTTGCATTAGAGGAAGAATATAGAGAAGAGTATGGGCAAAATAAATAGTAATATTAGTGAATTAGAATCAGAAAAGAAACAATATAACAAAATCAATAACCTAGTAGTAGCATTGCTATTATGAGGTTATTTTTTTATTTAAAAAGGTAAAGTTATATAATAAAATGATTATTGACAAAACAACCAAATCGCAATAATATGTATCTAACAAACAAGAATTGACAAAATAAATAAAAATAGGGGAAATAAGATGATTGATTTACATATGCATACAAAATACTCCGATGGAACATGGAGCGTGGAAGAAACACTAAGAAAAGCACAAAAGATAGGATTAAATACAATATCAATCACAGACCATGATTCAGTTGCAGCACATAAGGAGTTAGCAGAAAATGATGCTTATAAATCAATATTCACAGGAAATATAATTCCAGGAGTTGAATTTAGTACATCATATGATGGAGTAGCCGTACACATGCTAGCATATGATTTTGACTATACAAAATTAGAAGATTTTTTAGAAAAAAGATATCATCAAAACAAGCCAGACATAGATTTAGAATTTAAAATGATGTATGATAATTGTATCAAAAATGGAGTAAAATTAGATAAAATAGAATTTGATATAAATAATGGTTGGCCAGTAAAACATATTTATGAAAATCTAAAAGAACATCCAGAAAATAAAAGATTATTTGATGAAGAAGAATGGAATGATGAGCGTAAATTCTTTTATTCATGCATAACAAACAAAGAATTTCCAGCATATATAGATTTTGGAATGCACTACCCAAGAGCAGAAGAAATTAGAAAAGTTGTAACAGAAGCAGGTGGAAAACTATTTTTAGCACATTTATATAGATATAATTTAAAAGATAATAAAGAATTTTTAGATAAGTTAGCTAAAAATAAAATAATAGATGGAATAGAAGTATATCATTCATCATTTACAAACGAACAGTCAGAAAAATTACTAAAATACTGCACTGACAACAATATTTTAATGTCAGGAGGCAGTGATTGTCATGGAGATAAATATATAGACAGACAATTAGGCATAGGCAAAGGTAATATGAAAATAGAAGATAAAATTTTAAAAGGCTGGAAAATTTAGTTACAAGGAGTAAATATGGAAAGAAAATTATATTACGCAACAACTAACAAGCATAAAGTAGAAGAAGCAAATGAATTTTTTGGAAAGAAATATGGATTCAATATAGAAATCATAAATCCAGATTTTGAAATATTGGAAATCCAAGCAGATGATTGCAAAAAAGTAGCAGCATTTAGCGCAAAATATGCTGCAGATAAATTAAATGTTCCAATTTTAAAATCAGATAGTGGCATATATATAGAAGCATTAGGAGGATTGCCAGGACCATACAATCATTATTTTGACAAACAAATCGGTGTAGAAAAATTTTTAGAACTATTCAAAAATGAAACAAATAGAAAAGTAAGATTAGAGCATTGCTTTGCATATTGTGAGCCAGGAGAAGAACCAATAGTATTTTCTGGCGGAGGAACAGGAACAATATCATATGAAGCAAGAGGAACACGAGGAAGATGGCATGATAAATTTTACATACCGGATGGAGAAACAAAAACATTAAGCGAATTAAGAGAGATAGATTATGAAAAAGAAGCTACATATTGGGGAGATGCCAAAGACCAATTTGCAAAATGGTATAAAGAAAAATATTTAAGTTAAAGAGGAATAATGAAAGTTTTAAGTATAATAGAACCATGGGCAACATTAATTGCATCAAAATAAAAATACATTGAAACACGTAGCTGGAAAACATCATACAGAGGAGAGCTTTATATACATGCAAGCAAAAAGCATATAAAAGCCAAAGACACAAGAATTCAAGAATTATTAAAACTACTGCCAACACAAGAAATGAATTATGGCAAAATAATTTGTAAATGTCAATTAGTAGATTGCATATATATGGACGAAAAATTTATAAACGAAATAAAACAAAATAAACAAGAATATATGTGTGGAGATTACCAAATTGGAAGATATGCCTGGATATTAGAAAATACAGAATTAATAAATCCAAAAATTGATGCAAATGGTAAATTAAATATTTGGAATTTTGAAATAAGTAAATAAAGGAGATATGTATGAATTTAAAAGAAATGCAAAAAGAAATTTTGCAAAATAAAATCAATAAAGGATTTAATACAACAGACATAAATAAAGAGTTTTGCCTATTATATGGAGAAGTATCAGAAGCATATGATGCTTACAGAAAAAATAAAGATGATTTAGGAGAAGAATTAGCAGATATAGCAATATATCTTTTAGGAATATCAGAAATATTAGGCAAAAATTTAGAAGAAGAAATTATTAATAAAATTGAAATAAATAAAAATAGAAAATATAAAAGAGTGAATGGAACAATGATAAAAATAAAAGATTAATAACAAAATTGGAGATAATCATGAAGGTAATAACAATTTGTGGTAGTATGAGATATAAAAAAGAGATGATGGAAATTGCAGAAAAATTTGCATTAAGAGGATACTGTATACTAACACCAATCTACCAAGTAACTGAAAACATTGTAATAAACAAACAACAAAAAGAATTACTAAAAAACGAACATTTTAAAAGAATTGAAATGTCAGACTCAATATTAGTAGTAAATATAGAAAACTATATCGGAGAAAGCACATTACTAGAAATAAATTATGCCAAAAAACTAAACAAAGAAATTCTATATTATACAGATTTATAAATAAGAAAGAAGAAATTTAAATGATATTAATTGGTGAAAAAGATGTAAATAAACAATACTATTTTCGCGAAACTGTTTTCGGAATATGTTTAAAAAACGAAGAATTATACTTAACAAAAAAAGGAGAAGATATATCATTAATTGGTGGTGGTATAGAATCAAATGAAACTGAAGAAACAACGCTAAAAAGAGAAGCTTTAGAAGAAGCTGGATTAGAAATAATAGCCATGAATAAAATTTGTGATATCGATTGTTACTGGAAAACTAGAGATAATAGAGATATGGAATCATTGACACACATATATCAAATAGAGATTTCAGACAAAATCATAGAGCCATTAGAGTTAGAATCAAAATTAGTAAAAATGTCAATAAATGAAGCAAAGAATCAATTAAAATTACCATATCATAAACAAGGATTAACTGAATTTTTGAATAAAATCAAATAAAACCAGAAAATATATTACAAAAATGTTACAATAAAAAAGTACTGTTTTAAAAATTTTTTTAGTATGTGGATATAAAGATTTTAGCTCCACAGAAAATTCACATATTGCATGATAGTATTTTAAATATCAGCAAATAAAATTGGATATAAAATTTACTACATACAATAAACGCTAGATACAAGAAAATAAAAAATTAAAAAAAGAAACACAAAGTTAATAATTTTGAGCAGTGTAGACGAGTGTATTTTCACTCCCTTTCAATGTGGAGTTTTTTATTAAATATTTCTTAATATAATAAAATGCTTTACAATTATTTAAAATCTAGATATAATATAAATTATAAAATATATTTTTAACTCATATCAGATTCTCAATAAGGAGAAAGTATGAAAAGAATTATTTGTAAAATTATAGTAATAGTAACATTCGTAACATTTTTGTGTACAGTAGCGTATGCTGGCACAAAAACAAAAAAGATAAGAATGCAAGAAGAAACTGTAGAGGCATTTCCATTTTTAATAGGAGATGACCACAGTCCTTCAATGAAGGATAATTCTCCACAGGAAACTGTAGAGCCGTGTCCTTTAAGTATGGAAGAAACGGTTGAAGCTTTTCCATTTATTATTGGAGATGACCATAGTCCTTCAATGAAGGATTATCCTCAAGAGGAAACTGTGGAACCATGCCCATTTAAGTAAGCAATAATGTCCATGGAAAATGGACTGTTTCAAAAGAATCTGATATGAGTAAAAAAGACGATGTGGCATACATCGTTTTTTTTTGAGTAAAATTTACATAAATAAGAAAACGTGCTATAATATAATCATACTAAAAGCTTTCGAATCACATCGCATCATGGAGGAAAAAACATGAGGAATAAAAGTTTTTTTGTAATAATAGTATTATTCATTTTAGCAGTAGCTGTGACAACAAAAGTATATGCGATGCCGGAGGGTATATGGACATCCCATGAAACCAAGCAATACAAGCTTTGGGAAGCTTTAAATGGAAAGGGACTTAAAAAGACCGATAAAGAAATTGCTAAGGTGAATTTAGAGAAGTGGCGAATTGATTCCCACATCGAGATGCTAAGAGAGACGAATCAATCAAAAGATGTTTTGATTGATTCGCAAGGCATTGCTTTTAAAAGCGATGTACCTATTAGCAAAATTCGAGTAATATCACCAAATAAAGAATATGCTGAATTTGAGCCACTTTTCAGCTATGTCTATTTCCAAGATATAATAGACTATAGCACAGAAAGAGCTGCAGGAAAGAATTTGACAATTTTATTTTTAAGCAGCTGGTATCAAAAAAACAAAGAGTTAGTGGCATTCAGTATAGAGTGCCATATACCAGAGAAAGTGGAAGTCATTCCACTTAATCAAGAAGAAGCAAGTAAACTATTTCCGGTAGCTGAAGCAAAGCCGGAGGAATAACAAAGCAGATGAAGATGTGATTTGAGAGCTCAAGTAGCTCTCATTTTTTATATGAAAAATTGTGTAAATATGTTATAATATAAAAGAATTCAATAAATTTATGTATTAAAGGGGAATAAAATGCAAACAATAGAACTAACAGTTAAAGTAAGAGATTCAAAAGAAGCAGTAAAACAAAAATTAATAGAACATGGCTTCAAACAAGTAACAGATGAATATGGATCAGACATATATTTTTCAAATGAATTAGAAGCATTAAACAAAGATAATATTCTAGAAATATTGAATAAATCATTATTAGTAAGACATCACTATGGAGAATATAGCCCAGAAAGAAAATTTTTAGTATTCAAAGATAAGAAATATAAAAACAATGAAATAATAAAAGAAGAAATCATAAAAACACCAATAGAAGATATTGATAGTATGATGGAAATATTAAAAAAAATAGGATATAAAGAATTAATCAGAAAAAAGCAACATTTTAATGATTTTACAAACGGAAAGATAACTTTAATCTTAGAAGATGTTGAAGAAATGGGATTATTAATAGAATACGAAAATAATAACGACTTTTCAGATATAAACGATGATGAAATATTAAAAATAAAAAAAGAAATGTATGAAGAAATTAAAAGTTATGGAATAAATTTAGAAGCATTTAAAGATATTAAAAAAGCCTATGAACTAATTAAAGAAAAATATAATTTATAAATAGGAGATCCAATGTTAGAAATAAAAGAAAATGTACAAAATGTTGAAGAATTTAATCAACTATATGATGAAGTAGGCTGGGGAGCTTATGATAATCAAATAACCAAAAGAGCATTAGAAAATACATTTTATTCAATAAGCGTATATGATAACGATGAAATAGTTGGATATGGAAGAATTATAGGAGATACAATATGTTTTCTGTACATACAAGACATAATGGTAAAATCAAGCTATCAAGGACAGAAAATAGGAACACTTGTAATGCATAAGTTATTAGATAAAATAATGGAAATAAAAAAAGAAAATTCCGATTTAAGAGTATATCTTGGAGCATCAAAAAATAAAGAAAAGTTTTATGAAAAATTCGGATTTATAAAAAGAATAGATGCAGATTTAGGATATGGAATGATATTAACTGAAAATTGAATAGGAGAGCATTATGTTACAAATAGAATATTTAGAAAAATCAAATGAAGATATAGATGAAATTATTAATAATGAATTTAATAAATATGCAGAAAAAAATGGATTAGAATGTAATTACAAAAATTTTAATTTTATTGCAAAAGATAACAATAAAATAGTTGGAATAATTAATGGACACTACTATTATGATGAAGTTCATATTGGAGACTTTATTGTCTTAGAAGAATATCGTAATCAACATATAGGAACACTCCTTATGAAAAAAGTTGAAGAATTATTTCAAAATGAAGATTTTGACAATTACAATCTAACAACATATGAATTTCAAGCACCAAAATTTTATGAAAAAATGGGATATAAATTAGAATATATAAGAAAGAACAATAAAAATTCAAAATTAAATAAATATTTTTATTCAAAACCAAAAAGACAATAAAATTGATATCTTTCGTGATTTAATAAACCTGAGAGGGAGGCAAATATTTGAAAAAGGTTAATGTCATAATAATTAATGGAAGTAATTATATGTCACTAACTGATTTAGCCAGATATGCTAACCCGGAAGAACCTAAAATACCAGTACAAACATGGATGAGAAACAAAAATGTTGTATCATTTTTAGGACTATGGGAACAGATGCATAATCCAAATTTCAAAGGTATCGAATTCGAGACCTTTGAAAATGAGGCAGGAAAAAATAGTTTTTATTTGTCTCCACAAAAATGGATGAGTATATGTTAGATTCAAGTAAAGGAGAAGTTATATGAATTATTTAATAAGAAAAAAAGAAAAAAAAGATTGCAAAGATGTAGCTCATGTTGTAACAATAGCTTGGAATGAAACTTATAAAGGTATTGTTCCAGATTCGTTTTTAGAAGAATTAAAATATAATGAAAATGAAAGAGTTAAAATGTCTTATGAGAAATTTGATGTAAATAACAATCATCAATTTGTTTTAGAAATAGATAATGAAGTTGTTGGATTTGTAAAATTTGGGGTATCTGAAGATGAGCAATTTGAAAATTGTGGAGAAATTTTTGCTTTATATATAATAAAAAAATATAAAGGTAATGGATTCGGAAGAAAATTAGTAGAAGAAGCAATTAAAGAAATAAAACAATTAGGATGTAATAAAATGATTATAGCCTGTCTTAAAGAAAACCCATCTAATGATTTTTATAAACATATAGGTGGAAAATACATTAAAGATAGAGTATATAAAAGATTAAATTTACCTGAAAACATATATTATTATGAAATATAGATAGGAAGTGAAGATTGCAAAAGATAACAACAAAATAGTTGGAATAATTAATGGACATTACTATTATGATGAAGTCCATATTGGAGACTTTATTGTATTAGAGGAATATCGTAATCAATATATTGGAACACTTCTTATGAACAAAGTTGAAGAATTATTTCAAAATGAAGATTTTGACAATTATAATTTGACAACATATGAATTTCAAGCACCAAAATTTTATAAAAAAAGTGATATAAGCTAGAATATATAAGAAAGAACAATAAAAATCCAAAATTAAATAAATATTTTTATTCAAAACCAAAAAGATAATAAAATGAAAGGAATTTTAATGGACAAATATATTGTAGTAACAACATATTGTGACAAAAAAGAAATAGCAGATAAAATTATAAATACTTTATTAGAAAAAAGGCTTGTTGCAGGAGCGCATATAAGCGTGGTAAATTCAAGCTTCTGGTGGAATAATAAAATTGAAAAAAACGATGAATATAAACTAGACTTTAGAACAAAAGAAAGTAAATTTCCATCAATAGAAAACGAAATCAAACAAATTCATGATTATGAAGTAGCAGAAATATCATATTGTGAGTTAAAAGGCGCCAATAAAGAAATTTTAGATTGGATAGATCAAAATATAAAATATAAATATTAATGAAAAAAGAGTTAAAAAAATATGAAAATAAACTTGAATAACAAAAAAATAAAATTAGCAATAATCATAATTATAATTATAAGTGCATTTATAAGTATAATGGCAATATATAAATATTATATAAATGATTGGATTTCATATCAATATAATATTCCTCCCAAAGGAGCAATGGTGTGGAATGATGCACTGGATTATAGAATATATCTAAAAAGAAGTGGATTTATTTATACAAACGGAAAAGAAAATAGAATATTAAATAAAGGTGAAATGAACGAATTAAAAAATTTAGTAAAAGAACTAAAGAATAGTAACACTTCTGGAAAATATGATTATTATGAAGATGGTTTGTTTATTGATGGAAAAAAGTATAATAAAAATCAAGAAAATGAATATACATATAATAGAATAGTAAAAATATTAAAGCAATATACATGAACTATAAATAATAAATAATTGAGCAAGTATAGAAGCAAAAATGGAGATTCGACAATTATGAAAGCAATAGATAATACAATTAAATATTATGAATTATTAATGACTTATGATAATACTTCAAAATATGAGAATTATGAACTTCCAGAAGGATATCATTATGAATTTTATAAAAATGGTGATGAAATGGAATGGGTCAATATACATATTTCAAGTGGCGAATTTACTTCATTTGAAATAGGATTACAGTATTTTCATGATTTTTATGATTCATTTATAAATGAACTAAATAAGAGGTGTTTTTTTATTGTAGATAGCAATACTAATGAAAAGATAGGAACAGCAACTATATCACTTTTAAAAAATGAAGAATATGGATACAAAGCGGCAGTTGATTGGTTAGCAATAAAGAAAAATTATCAAGGTAAAAAACTATCAAGAGCATTAATATCTAAATTAATTAGTTTAGCTAATGAATTAGAACATAATAAAATAATACTTCATACTCAAACTACAACATGGTTAGCCGCTAAGCTATATTTAGATGCAGGTTTTGAACCATTAAATATAAATGAAGTAATCGGATGGAAAATCTTAAAAAGATTAACTAATCATCAAAAATTAAAAAACTTTGAAGTAGCAACTGACGAAGAAATGTATGATAAAAGAAATATAGAAATAAAAAAACAATTAGACGATATTTATGGAATAGATAATTATAATTATTCAGTTTGGTATAAAAATAATCTTCATAATGTATATGTATATTCAAACAACAATTCTTATGAATATGAATACTTTGAGGAAGATGATATAGTTAGATTAGAAAAAATAGATAAAATTAGTTAAGAAACAGAATAACTTTGGAATTTTTAGGAACATGGGAAGCAATTTATAATCCAAATTTTAATTCCGTCGAATTCGACGGGTTTAGAAAAAGTGCAGGACTTCATACATTTACATTAAGTGTTATTAAATAATGCCGAAAAAATAAAATTATTAGGAAATGAAAATAAAGAGGAGTAAATATATATGGATAAAGAACAAGAAAGCAGTTATAACAAAACTAACATTAACTGGTATCCAGGTCATATGGCAAAAACCAGGAGACAAATACAAGAAGATTTAAATATAATAGATATAATAGTTGAAATAGTAGACGCAAGAATACCATTATCAAGTCAAAATCCAGATGTAAAAGAATACTCAAGAAAAGTAAAAAGAATAATAGTCTTAAATAAAGCAGATGTAGCAGATGAAAGAGAAACAGATAAATGGGTAAAATTCTATAAAGAAAAAGGCATAAAGGCAATACCAGTAGAAGCAACAACAGGAAGAGGAATGAGTAATGTAACATCAGCAATAACAGAGGTATATAGCGAAATTAGTCAAAAATATATAGAAAAAGGAAGAACAGGTCATAAAATTAGAGTAATGATACTAGGAATTCCAAACGTAGGAAAATCAACATTTATAAACAAGTTCTCTGGCAAAGCATCAACAATAGTAGGGAATAGACCAGGATTAACCAGAAAGAAACAATGGATACAAGTAAATGACAAGATTGAAATTATGGACACACCAGGAATGTTATGGCCAAAATTAAATGATCAAGAAGTAACATTGCACTTAGCGTTTATGAATTCAATAGGATCAGCAGCAGTAGATAAAGTTGAAGTAGCATACTACTTGCTAAAATACTTAATAGAAAATTATCAAGAAAATATAGAAAAACGCTATGACATCCAAATTAATGATATAATAAGCCAAAAAACACAAGAAGATGATTATTATGGATATGAACAAACTGATAGTACAATGCAAGTATTAGAAGCAATTGCAAGAAAAAGAGGAGCAATATTATCAGGTGGAAGAATTAATGAACAAAAAGTAGCAGATATAATATTAGGAGAATTTCAAACAGGCAAAATTGGTAGAATAACAATTGAAAAAGTAAAATAGGGAGATAAAATATTGGATTTTCAAGAAGAAAACATAACAAAAAATGAAACAGAAATATTAATGATGTCACCACTAACTTGGGCATATGTTGGAGACAGTGTATATGAACAATACATAAGAACATATTTAGCAAATAGTACAAACTTAAATCCACATAAAATGCACATAAACTCAATTAAATTTGTAAAAGCAAGTGCACAAGCAAACTTATTACAAAAATTAAATGAAGAAGTTTTAACAGAAGACGAAAAAGACATTGTCCGTCGAGGAAGAAATACACAAAGTCATCATCTGCCAAAACATGCCTCAGTAGAAGAATATATGTATTCAACAGCATTTGAAGCATTAATAGGATTTTTATATTTAACAAAACAAAATGATAGGTTAAAATTGATACTAGAAAAATGCATTGAATATGTAAATAATCAAGAAATTTAAAAGGAGATACAAATGAAGAATAATTTATTACAAAAAATCTTAATATCACTAATTGTAATAGGAATAATTGTAGTAGGAATAATTACAGCAAAAGCAATTATGGTCAAAAACGTAAATTCAAAAAAAGAAATCACAGCAGAACAATTTAAGGAAAAAATGAGTGATAAAGGATACTATATTTCATCAATAATAGGAGAACAAAGTCCCAAATATTTAAAATCTGCATATACAGCAATATCAAAAGACCAGGTATATGACATAAAATTTTATGAAGCAGAAACAGATGAAGATGCATTAAAAAATGTATTTTTAAAAGAGAAAGAAGCAATAGAAAAAGAACCAAACAAAAAAGTTGAAAAAGACATAAAAATCAAACAATATAATTATTTTAAAGCAGAAATAAACAACAAAATATATATTATTATAAAAAATGGCAAAACAGTAATCATTACTAAAACAGACAAAAGTAAAGAAAAAGAAGTTAATCAAATATTAAAAGAATTTAATTATATTTTATAGGAGAATATATGGAAGAAAATAATGTAGAAAAAAATCAATTATTTCAGAAAAAATGGTTTTTCCCAGTATTAATTACTGTAATCGTATTATCAAATTTAATTGTAGCAATAATTTTTATAATGCCAAAAAATGCATTAAAAACAACAGCAACAATGGTTACACAAAAAGAAAAAGATCAAACAATAAACTTTAAAAATCTAAAATTAGGTAACATTTTAAATAAATTACCAAGAAACAATAAAGGATATGTAGCAACAAATACTGAAAATAGATTGCTATTATATATTACAAATATGACTCCACAAAATTATAATGAATATATAAATCAATGTAGACAAATATTCGATTATGATGAAAAAATAGTAGACAAAAGTTTTGAAGCTTATGATAAAGAAAATAATAAAATAGAATTAGAATATAATGAAAAAAGAAAAATGTTAAAAATAGAAGTAACAACACCAAGTAAACTCAAAGAAATAAAATGGCCAAACACAGATATTGTACAAATGTTACCAAAGCCAAAATCAATATATGGCAGTATTTATAAAACAAATTCAAGAGAAATTGATGTGTATGTAGAAAACACTTCTAAAGAAGAATATATAGAATATGTCGAAAAATGTAAATTATCAGGCTATAATATAAGAATAGAACAAACTGAAAATAAATTTGCAGCACAAGACACAAAAGGCAATACTATAAAAGTAAAATATCAATCAGGAAGAGAGATGGAAATAATCTTACAAAAAAGAGTAACAATAACATCATCAAATAATGTAGAAAAACAGGTTAATAAAATATCTACAGATAATACATAATAATCAAGAAGACTGTATAAAATAATAATATATACAGTTTTTTATATTCAAAAAATATATAGAGGTCAAATAATGGAAAATCTAATTGTAATAGAAGGAAAAGAAAAATATAAATATAACGACATAGAAAGTCTGATAAAAGGATTTATAAACGAAAGATATTATAATATGTCAGAAACTGAACAAAAAAATGAGCTTGAAAAAAAAGCAATTGCAAATACAATTCAGGATAATATAAAAATATACAATATGGAATCAAAAGCACAAAATTACGACAAAGAAGCATTTATTGTATATGATGAAATTACGTACATATTATCAATGTTAAAATTTAATAAAATAATACTATTAGAAAAAACAAATGCAAATATATTTGGAAAATATATTAATAAGGAAAATATAACAGATAATTATATAATCGTTAATAAATTTGCAAATGAAATAATTCAAAAATATCTAGAAAATAATTAAAAAGGAAAATATAATGGACGAAATTGAAGAAAGATTAAGAAATTTGTCAGATGAAGAAAAAATAAAGAGAATACAAAATGAAACCAATTATTATTACATCAGAATACTTATTGAAACTCTAAAGAGTGATGAGCTAAAATTAAAAATGATTGAAGAAATACACGAAGAAGATAGAGGAAAAATAATTGCGACAATTAAATCAGATGATTTAAAGCTAAATTACATAATACATAATAGAGAAGATCATTATAATAATTTTATTATAGCCAAAAGCATCAAATTAGATAATTTGAAAGTAAAATTATTAGGGCTATTTAATGAATTTGATAAAGTAAACATAATAGTGACAATAAAATCAGATGATATGAAAATTGATGCAATGAAAAGATATTTAACATACTTTAGTCAAAGAGAGGTTGTAGAAAGTATTTCATCAATAGAAAAAAAGATTGAAGCAGTAGAATTTCTTAAATTTCCAACAGATCAAGAAGAAGTTTTAAAGAATTTAAAAATAGAAACTGATGACCAGAGATTAAGATTAATAAACATTCTCCATGATGAAAGGCTAGCAACAGTACTTATTGAAGGTATTGAAAATATAAAAAGGAAAATAACAGCAATAGAATCAATAAAAGACGAAACCTATAAAAAACGAGCAATATTAACATTAGATGAAAAATATAGATTAAATTGTTTATCAAAAATAAAAAGTCCATTTATACAAGACGCAATAATAAGATCAATAAGAGATGAAAATGAAAAAATAGAATATATACATAACTCAAATAATGAAGAACTAATATGTAAAGTAATATTAACATTAGAAAGTGATGAACAAAGACTAAAACAATTAAGAGAATCAAATTTAACAAATGAAACAAATATTTCTACAATAATAGCAACATTAAATGATGATGAAATAAAACTAAAGCAATTAGAAAAAACAGAAGATATTTTTAATGCTACTATAATACAGATGTCATTAAGCAATAGAGAAAAAGTAAAAGAAATTTTCAAAAGACCGTCGCAAAAGTATTCAAAAATTGGGCTAGACGAAAATATGACAATAGGCATGGAAATAGAATCTGAAGGTGCAATGAGTAGACCAATAATAAGAATAAAGAAACTTTTAAAAAGAAGAGAAGGCGAAGAAGAAATAGGATGGGAAACAAAATCAGATGCTTCTTTAAAACGTGGCGTTGAGGTAGTATCACCAATATTAACAGACAATAAAGAAGACATAGAAGATCTTTATATTATATGTTCAATGTTGCAAAGATGTGGAAATGAAACAAATGAAAGATGTGGAGGACATATACATATAGGAGCAAACTATTTAAAAAGTAAAGAAGCCTTCATAAATTTATTTGAGATATGGGGAAATGCTGAAGAAGTTATATGTAAAATGAGTAACGCAAAAAATATTGTACCAAGATTTTCATTACAAGAATATGCAAGACCAATATCACCACGAATAAATAAAGCAATAGAAAAAGGAAGCATAAATTTAGAAAATGAAGAAGATTTGGACTCATTTATAGAAAAAGTTCAAAAAGCACAAGGAAGTAGATATTGTGGACTAAATTTATGGAATATAAATAATGGAAAAGACACAATTGAATTCAGAATCTCAAACGGAACAATTGATCCAGACACTTGGATTGAAAATGCCAGATTATATGGAAGAATAGTAGAAATTGCAGAAAAATTAGCAGAAATAGAAAAAAATCCAATAAAAAGTAATGAAGAAAAAAGACTATTATCTTTAAAAGAATATCTAAAAAAAGATATAAGCGAAAATGACAAAATGGAAGTATTATTAAATTTATTATTTTCAAAAGAAGAAAGACAATTATATAGAGAAAGATATATATCAACAATAGAAAATCTAAAAGAAATAGAAGAAGACTATAATCCATTTAGCGATATTAGTTTTAGTAAAGTAGATTTTAAGAAAAAGAAAGAAAACACAGAAAAATCAAAGAAAAAAGAACAAGAAGAAATACAAAAAGGACAAACAGATAATACTATAGATATTGAAGATAGATAGAATTAAACCCAAATGCCATATAAATTGCACTTTATATGGCATTTTTCACGTACAACAAAAAGACAATAAATTGCAAAATAAACAAAAAAGTACAAAAAAATCCAATAAAGTAACAAAATACAATCAAAAAACCTAAAACACATCAAATAGCTTATTTACATTGACATAGAGCACACTATAAAGTATAATAAAATCAACGTTTTATTAAGTGGAGGAAATAAAAATGCTTGAAAAAAAGTATGACCATAAATTAACAGAAGAAAATAAATATGATAAATGGAAGGAAAAAGGATATTTTAAAAGTGGAGACAAATCAAAAGAACCATTTTGTATAGTATTGCCACCTCCAAACGTAACAGGAAAATTGCATTTGGGCCACGCACTAGATGTATCAATACAAGACGCAATAATAAGATATAAAAGAATGCAAGGATATGATGCATTTTGGCTACCAGGAATGGACCATGCAGCAATAGCAACAGAATCAAAAGTTGTAAAAAGACTAAAAGACAATGGAAAAGATAAAACAACAATAGGTAGAGATAAATTCATTGAAGAATGTTGGAAATGGACACATGAACATGGTGATATAATCAGAGCACAATGGGCAAAATTAGGATTATCACTAGATTATGATAAAGAAAGATTCACATTAGATGAAGGCATAACAAAAGCAGTAAAAAAAGTATTTGTAGACTTTTATAATAAAGGATTAATTTATAGAGGAAATAAGATAATAAACTGGGATCCAGTAGCAATGACAGCTCTATCAAACGAAGAAGTAATCTATTCAGAAGAAAAAGGTGCATTTTATCATATAAAATACAAATTAGAAAATAGTGATGAATACTTAGACATTGCAACGACAAGACCAGAAACATTATTTGGGGATACAGCAGTAGCAGTAAATCCAGAAGACACAAGATATCAAAAATACATTGGTAAAAATGTAGTACTACCAATCGTAAATAAACTAATTCCAGTAATAGCAGATGAACATGCAGATATGGAAAAAGGAACAGGTTGTGTAAAAATCACACCGGCACACGATCCAAATGATTTTGAAGTAGGAAATAGACACAATCTAGAAAGAGTAATTGTCATGAATGATGACGCCACAATGAATGAAAAATGTGGTAAATTCACAGGAATGACAACAAAACAATGCCGTAAAGCAGTAATTGAAGAATTAAAAGAACAAGGTCTATTTATAAGAGAAGAAGAACTAGTACATGAAGTAGGACATAGCGAAAGAAGCGGAGCAATTGTAGAACCAATGATCAAAGACCAATGGTTTGTTAAAATGAGAGGCTTAGCAGATCAAGTCTTAGAAAACCAAAAATCAGAAGAAACAAAAGTAAAATTCTTCCCAGACAGATTTGAAAAAACAATGAACCACTGGATGACAATCACATATGATTGGTGTATTTCAAGACAATTATGGTGGGGACACAGAATACCAGCATGGTATAAAGACGGCGAAATATATGTAGGAATGGAAGCACCAACAGAAGAAGGCTGGAAGCAAGATGAAGACGTATTAGACACATGGTTTTCAAGTGCATTATGGCCATTTGCAACACTTGGTTGGCCAGACAAAACAGAAGAATTAGAAAGATATTATCCAAATAACGTATTAGTAACAGGATATGACATTATCCCATTCTGGGTAAATAGAATGACATTCCAAGGAGAAGAATTATTAGGAAAAAGACCATTTGATCATTGCATAATACATGGATTAATAAGAGATAAACAAGGACGTAAATTTAGTAAAAGTTTAGGAAACGGTGTAGATCCATTTGATATGATCGAAAAATACGGAGCAGACGCATTAAGATATTATCTAGTAACAGATATATCAAACGGATTAGACATGAGATTTGATGAAGAAAATATTAAACCAATTTGGAATTTTATAAACAAAGTTTGGAATGCTTCAAGATTTGTATTATCAAACATAGAAGACTTAACAGAAATAGAATTAACAGATTTAAAACCAGAAGACAAATGGATATTAACAAAATATGAAGAAACATTACAAGAAGTTCAAAAATTCATGGAGATATACCAATTCAACAATGTAGGTAACGCAATTTATGAATTTGCATGGAACTATTTCTGTGATTATTACATAGAAATCGCAAAATATTCACTAAATAGTAACACAACCAAAAGCGTTTTATGTTATATTTTAACTGGTATTTTAAAAATGTTACATCCATTCATGCCATATGTAACAGAAGAAATATATCAAATGTTACCAGTAAAAGATTCAGAATCAATAATGATATCAAAATATCCTAATTATAACAAAGAATATATATTTGAAGCCGAAACAAAAATTGTATCAGATCAAATAGAATTCATGAAAAACTTCAGAAATGTAAAAGCAGAAAACAACATGTCAAAAGATTTAAAAATCATGTTTGAAACAGACTCTGATATTGAGTTAGTAGTAAATGTTTTAAGGCTAAATGATAATATAGTAACAAGCCCATTAAATATCAAATCATATAAAGTATTGTCAAATAATATTAAAGCAACAGTATACTTTGAGAAAAAAGAAACAGAAGCAGATAAACAAGCAAGAGAAGCAAAAATAAAAGCATTACAAGAATCAATAGAAAAAATTGAATCACGTCTATCAAACGAAAACTATATAAATAAAGCGCCAGAAGCGGTCGTAGCAAAAGATAGACAACAAGTAGAAGATGACAAAAAGAAATTAGCAGAATTAATGAAATAATGCTAACCAATGGATTTTTAAAAGATTCTGTGATATAATCCCAAAAGTAAATTAAGAAGGTACATTATGTACGAAGTAAAAGGAAGGAATAAAAATGAGTATTAAGAAAGAAAAAACAAACAATAAAAACGAAATAAAAATCACATTCACAGTAGAACCAGAAAGATTTGATGAAGCAATTGAACATGTATTCAAAGAAAATGCTAAGTACTTCACAGTACCAGGATTCAGAAAAGGAAAAGCACCATTTAACATAGTTGCAAAACAATATGGTGTAGAAATGTTCTATGAAGACGCATTCAATCATTTATTACCAGAAGTATATGATGAAGAAATCGAAAAAAATAAATTAGATGTTGTAAGCAAACCAGAAATCAATATCATCCAAATCGAAAAAGGAAAAGAATTAATATTTGAAGCAATTGTTTCAACAAGACCAGAAGTTGAATTAGGACAATACAAAGGTATTGAATTAAAGAAAGTAGAATACAAAGTAAAAGCAGAAGATGTAAAACACGAATTAGAACACATGGCAGAACATAACTCAAGAATGGTATCAGTAGAAGACAGAGCAGTGCAAAAAGACGATATCGCAAACATTGATTATGTAGGAACAATTGATGGTGTAGAATTCGCAGGTGGAAAAGCAGAAAAATATGACTTAACAATCGGAAGCAATACATTTATTCCAGGATTTGAAGATCAAATAATTGGAATGAAGATTGGTGAAGAAAGAGACATTAAAGTAACATTCCCAAAAGAATACCATGCAGCAGATATGGCTGGTAAAGATGCAAACTTCCATGTAAAATTAAATTCAATAAAAGTAAAAGAATTACCAAAATTAGATGATGAATTCGCAAAAGACGTTAGTGAATTTGACACATTAGAAGAATTAAAAGAAGATATAAAGAAAAGATTAACAGAAGAAAATAATCATAAAGCAGAACATGAAATGGAAGACAAAGCAATTGAAACAGTTGTAGAAGCTTCAAAAGTTGAAATTCCAGCAGGAATGATTGAAGTAGAAATCGATTCAATGGAAGATAACATGAATCAAAGACTACAATACCAAGGATTAAATCTTGAACAATATATGAAAATCTTAGGAAAAACTAAGAAAGAATTAAGAGATGAATTAAAAGTAGAAGCAGAGAAAAATGTAAAATACAAATTAGTAATAGATGCAATAGTAAAAGCAGAAAAAATTAAAGCAGACAAAAAATTCATCAAAGAAGAAATTGAAAACATTGCAAAACAATATGGACAAGATGCTAAAGAAATCGAATCAAGAAAAGACATTATCGAATACTTAGAAAACGCTTCAAAAAATTCACAAGCAGTTAAATTCATAGTTGACAATGCAAAAATTTCTAAATAATCATAAATAATAAAATCCTTGGTAAACTTCAGATTAAAGGTTTGCCATAGGAATGTACTAGGGGACAAGAAAGGAATTCTTAAATGAACGAAATAAAAAATAGTTTAGTACCTTACGTAATCGAACAAACATCAAGAGGAGAAAGATCATATGATATTTTCTCAAGATTATTAAAAGATAGAATTATATTTTTAAGTGAAGATGTAAACTCAGCATCAGCAAGTACAGTAATCGCACAAATGTTATTCTTAGAGTCAGAAGACCCAGATAAGGAAATATCATTCTATATAAATTCACCAGGTGGATCAGTAACAGATGGAATGGGAATCATTGACACAATGAACTATATTAAATGCCCAGTAACAACAATCTGTATTGGAATGGCAGCAAGTATGGGAGCAATGCTTTTAACGAACGGAACAAAAGGAAAGAGATTTGCAACACCAAACGCTGAAATTCTAATTCACCAACCATTAATAGGTGGCCAAGGTGGAGGAATATCAGGACAAACAACTGAAATCAAAATCCACGCAGATCAAATGATCAAAACAAGAGAAAAACTTAATAGAATATTAAGTGAACAAACAGGTCAACCACTAGAAGTAATCGAAAGAGACACTGAAAGAGACCACTATATGACAGCACAAGAAGCATTAGAATATGGTCTAATAGATGGAATAATGGACAAAAGAATTTAATTAAGAATGATGAGGAGACCAAATGGCTAATAAAAACATAAAATGCTCATTTTGTGGTAAATCACAATCAGAAGTAAATAAAATAATAGCCGGACCAGGAGTATATATTTGTGATGAATGCATCAAATTATGTACAAATATTATAGAATTCGACGAATCTAAAGCAGAAACAAAATATCAAATTTCTACAAACGATGAATTACCAACACCAGAAGAAATCAAAAAAGTATTGGATGAATATATAATAGGTCAAGACGAAGCAAAAAAGACATTATCAGTCGCAGTATATAATCATTATAAAAGAATAAATACTGAAGAAGAAATAGATGATATTGAAATACAGAAAAGTAACATTTTATTACTAGGACCAACAGGATGTGGTAAAACATATTTAGCACAAACACTTGCAAAAACACTAAAAGTGCCATTTGCAATAGCAGATGCAACAACATTAACAGAAGCAGGTTATGTAGGTGAAGATGTAGAAAACATACTATTAAAATTAATTCAAGCAGCAGACTACGACATAGAAAAAGCCGAAACAGGAATAATCTATATTGATGAAATTGATAAAATATCAAGAAAATCAGAAAATCCATCAATAACAAGAGATGTATCAGGCGAAGGCGTACAACAAGCATTATTAAAAATAGTAGAAGGAACAGTTGCATCAGTACCACCACAAGGAGGACGTAAACATCCACATCAAGAATTAATTCAAATAGACACCTCAAACATATTATTTATATGTGGAGGAGCATTTGAAGGACTTGATAAAATAATTGGTGACAGAATTGGAAAAAAATCAATAGGATTTGGAGCAACAGTACAAAGTTCAAAAGAAATAGATAAATATAGAATCTATGAAGAGTTATTACCACAAGACTTACTAAAATTCGGATTAATACCAGAATTTGTAGGAAGATTACCAGTAATAGCAACATTAAGAGAACTTGATAAAAACGCTTTAATTGAAATAATGACAAAACCAAAGAATGCTTTAACAAAACAATATAAAAAATTGTTAAAACTAGATGGTGTAGAATTAGAATTCACACAAGATGCATTAGAAGCAATGGTAGAAAAAGCAATTGAAAGAAAAACAGGAGCCCGTGGACTACGTTCAATAATTGAAGACTCAATGAGAGACGTAATGTATGAAGTACCATCAAACTCAAAAATATCAAAATGCATCATAACAAAAGACGTTGTAGAAAAGAAAGAAAAAGCAAAAATAGAAATAGACGAAAATAAAGAAGAAGTAAAAATACATAATCATAAAAACAAGAAGAAAAATAAATCTTCTAGAAATGAAGAAACAGCATAATTAAAGAAAGGACATAAATAAATGAAAGCAAATGTAAATCAAGAACAATGCATTGGATGCGGCCTATGTGTAGGAATGGCACCAGAAGTATTTAGAATGAATGATAATGGATTATCAGAAGCATTCGGAGAAGTTACAGAAGCAAATAAGGAAGTAGCAGTAGATGCAGCAAACTCATGCCCTGTAGCAGCAATTACAGTTGAATAATAAAAAACAAACTAAAGGCTCTAGTTACCGCTAGAGCCTTTTTTAAGGAAAAAAAGAGGAAATACAGATGAACAAATCAAAAGAAAGATCATGGATAGAAATTAACACTAAAAATTTAGAATACAATATAAATCAAATAAAGAATATAATTCCAAAAAACACACAAATAATGGCAGTAGTCAAGGCAAATGCCTATGGACATGACAGTATAATAGTATCAAAAAAGTTACAAGAAATCGGAATAACCAACTTCGCTGTAGCAACACTTCAAGAAGCAATAACATTAAGACAAAATAATATCAAAGGAAACATATTAATATTAGGATACACAGAGCCAGAAGAATTACAAACAGTAATAGATAATGATATAATTCAAACAATAGTAGATAATGACTACGCAAAATCAGTACTAAAAGCAAATCTACAAGGAAAATTAAAAAGTCATGTAAAAATAAACACAGGAATGAACAGAATTGGTGAATTTTACAACAATTTTGAATCATTAAAAGAAATATATCAAAATCCAGCATTACAAATAGAAGGAACATTCACACACTTGTGCGTATCAGATTCAGATAAAGCAGAAGACATAAATTTTACAAAAGAGCAAATAAGTAGATTTGATAAAGCAGTAGAATTCATAAAAGAGCAAAGATTAAATCCAGGAAAGCTACACACACAAGCAAGTTATGGAACTATTAATTATACAGAATGTAAATATGACTATGTAAGAATAGGAATATTAATGTATGGAATAAATGCATCATACGACTGTTATAATAAGCATAACATAGACTTTAAACCAGTAATGTCAGTAAAATCAAAAGTAACAAGTATTAAATACATAAATCCTGAAGAAACAGTAAGTTATGGCAGAACATTTAAAGCAGATAAAAAAATCAAGATAGCATCAGTAGGTATAGGATATGCAGATGGAGTACCAAGAGCATTATCAAATAGACTAATAGTAAAAATCAATAATAAAAAATATCATCAAATAGGACGAATATGCATGGATCAATTAATGATTGAAATAGATGATGAAAATCCAATCTCAGTAGGAGATGAAGTAACATTAATCGACACAACTGAAAGTAAAGATTTAACATTAGAAAACTGGGCAAAACTAACAGACACAATAACAGATGAAATAATTTGTAAATTTACAACAAGACTAAAAAGAATAGAAAAATAGGGGCTTCTAAGACGGAAGCTCCTTTTAAAATCATACAAAGTAAACATAAAAATCACAAAAAAGTAACAAAATTCGCTAAAAGTATTTACATAAAATACAAAAAATGTTAAAATTGTAATATAAGTGAAATAAAAATGTAACAAAGGAGAATCCATGGAAGAGACTATTGATTTAAAAAATGTATTCAAAATGATGTGGGAAAAGAAATTAATCATCATAATAACAACAATGATAGCAATATTATTAGGTTTCATATATTCATATAGATTAGTAAAACCTAAATACACTGCAAAAGTACAAATAGTTCTAGTACAGATTGATAAAAATCAAGAAAAGAAAACTAATTTAGGAGCATTAACACAATCAGATGTAACAATCAATGACAAAATTATAGCAACATACCAAAAATTACTAACAAACGATGATGTATTAACACAAGTAATTCAAAATACACAAATAGTAGATATAACTCCAGCAGAATTAAAGAAATCAACAACAGCAACAGTCGTAAGTAACACACAAATACTAGACATACAAGTAACAAACAAAAATCCAGAAAAAGCAGCAATATTAGCAAACGAATTAGCAAAAGTGTTTAAAGAAAAGATATATAATACTTACGGAATAGACAACGTTTCAATAACACTAGTAGCAGAAACACCAAAAGAACCAAGTAATATACATCACATGAAAGACATATTAATGTTCACAATAGGTGGAATAGTAATAGCAATATTCATCATATTACTAATAAATTTCTTAGATAATACAATAAAGTCACCAAACGACATTGAAGAATTAGGGTTAAACATATTAGCAGAATTCCCAGAAATCAAAGAAATGAAACAAGTTGATGGAAACAAAGGAGGAAATAAATAATGTCAGAATTAATAACAAAATATGATCCAAGATCACCTATATCAGAGGTATTTAGATTATTAAGAACAAATATTCAATACATTAACAAAGATGAAAAATCAACAGCCATAATGTTAACATCAACAACACCAGCAAACGGAAAAACATTCGTAACAGCAAACTTAGCTATTACACTAGCGCAAGCAAACAAACGTGTAATATTAGTAGACAGTGATATTAGAAAACCACGTTTGCACAAAGTATTTGAATTAGAAAATGAATTAGGACTATCAGATTATCTAAGTAATTCAACAGATGGACTATATATAAGAAAAACAAATGTAGAAAATCTATCAATAGTAACAGCAGGAACAATGGTCAATAATCCATCAGAATTAATCGGACAAGAAAAATTCAAGAAAACAATAGAAGCATTAAAAGAAAAATACGATTATGTAATAATAGACAGTTCACCAATATTAATGGTAACAGACTCAATACTAGTATCAAGAGTAGTAGACGCAACAATATTAATAGCAATTTATAACAAAACAAGAATAGATGACTTAAAAAGTGCAATAAGAAGAATAAACCATGTTGGTGGAAATGTAGCAGGAATTGTATTAAACAGAACAAAAGTTATATTAAATCAATATAATACAAAATACTTTTATGGGAACACAATAGAAGTAAATAACAAATCATTAAGAATGAAAATAAAAAGATTTTTCTATAACAGAAAAATCAAAAAAGCAAATAAGGACCTAGAAAAAAAGCAAATAAAAGAAGAAAAAACAAAAGCAATTGACAAAAATCAAAAAATGATTAATAAAATTAATCAAAAAAATCAAGAATTAGAAAAAGAATTGCTAAAATTAAAAAAAGAATTAGAAAATCAAACAAAAATCACAAATGAAATCGAAAAAATAAAAAATGAAAACAATCCTAAACATCCTAAAAATAAAAAAGAAGAAAGTATAAATAACTTAGTCGCTCACCCTCCAATAAGAGCCGAAGTTAATAATACCCATATAAACAAATCTAATGTAGAAGAAATTAACAAAACCCATATAAACAATGTTAATTTAGAAGGACAAAATAATAAAACATCAAACGAGATAAATGATGTTAAAGTGGAAAAACCACAAGTAAGTAATGCAAAAACTAATATAGACACAAACAAAGTTCAAATGCCAAATATGCAAACAATAAATGCACAAAGAGCAAATGAACAATCAAAAGCAAATGCACAAATAATTGAGCAAAAAAATAATATCCATATAGAAGAGAGCTCAATAAAAAGCAATGCAATAAAAAATAATGAAAATAACTTCAATGAAATAAAAAATAATGAGATAATAAATAAAAAAATAATAAATAATAATAATCAGAATTCAAACAATCCAAAAACAAATAACCCTAAAATAAATAACAATCCAAAAGTATTAAATAAATATATGGCAAATATATTGAAAGATATTAATAACGCATAAGGAAAAGATAGACATGATCGATATACACGCACATATTTTACCAAGTATTGATGATGGTGCAAGAAATGCAAGCGAAACATTTGATATGATTAAAGAAGCGGAAAAAAACGGAATAACCGAAATAATAGCAACAAGTCATTATAATAAGGACAAATATGACTTAAACAAAGAAAACAGAAAAATAATCGTAGACTTAATAAATCAAAAGTTAGCAGAAAAGCAAATAAATGTTAAAATCCATGTCGGAGCAGAAATATTTATATACCCAGAAATGGTATCAGACATCATAAATGGTGAAGTCCCAACTTTAGGAGAATCAAGATACGTACTATTTGAATTACCATTCGTAGGAAAAGTAATTTATTTAGACAACATAATAGAAGAATTACTAAAAAACGGGTATAGACCAATCCTGGCACATCCAGAAAGATATGAAATTGTAAAAGAAAATCCAGCAATTATTGATAGATGGATAGAAAAAGGTGTATATTTACAAGGTAACATTTCAAGCATATCAGGAGACTATGGAGAAAAAGCAAAAAAAATATTTAAAAAGCTATTAAAAGAAGATAAATATAGCTTTTTAGCAACAGATGCACATCAAAGATTTACAAGATATCAAGAATTAGAAAGAGACTTACAACTAATTGAAAAAGAAATAGGGTTAGAAGAATTAGAATATTTAATATTATATAATCCAATGCAAATAATAAATTCAAAATAAATTAAAATGGAGATAACAAGGGTGGAAAATCTAAAAAGAACTATTACTGCAAATGAAAATTATATAAGTAAGAAATTAATTTTAAGAAATGAAGTAAGCATATTAAATAAAATAAAAAAAGCAACGTATTATACATTAAAACGCACATTCGATATTATATGCGCCATAATCGGATGTGCTGGATTAATTCCAATGTTAGCAATAATAAAAATCGTATATCTAATAAACAAAGATTACGACCCAATAATATACACCCAAAATAGAATTGGAAAAAACGGTAAGGAATTTAAATTTTATAAAATAAGAACAATGATTCCAAACGCCGATGAAAAATTAAAAGAAATATTAGAAAATAACAAAGAGCTAGCAGAAGAATATAGAATAAATAAGAAGTTGTCACAAGATCCACGTGTTACACCAATAGGACAATTATTAAGAAAAACATCACTAGATGAATTTCCACAATTTTTTAATGTTCTAAAAGGAGACATGGCCATTATAGGAAATAGACCATATTTACCAAGAGAAAAAGAAGACATGGAAGACTACTATGATTCGATTGTATCTACTAAATGTGGTATATTTTCATATTGGGCAGTAAATGGAAGAAGCGACGTAACATTTAAAGAAAGATTAAAAATAGAATCATGCTATTCAAAAAATCAATCTTTTAAACTCGATTTGAAGATTTTCATAAAAGTAATCTTAGTAGTATTACTAAGAAAAGGTGCAAAATAGAAACATAAAAATAAGTATTTATGAAATTAGTAATAATATTATGGAGTGAGATTAAACACGACATAAAATTAACCAATGATAGTAGTTCATATTATAGGAAAATGATATATATTAAGATGTAAAGGGTGAGAAAATGAATAAGAGTAAAGTAAAATATGAAAATGCAAAATTTTGCATTGTGGGCTCAAGTGGAGGACATTTGACTCATATGTATATGTTAAAGGATATATGGTCAAAACATGATAGAGTATGGGTTACTTTTGATAAAGTAGATGCTAATAGTATTTTAAGAGATGAAAAGAAATATTATTGTCATTATCCTACAAATAGAAATATACTAAATTTAATAAAGAACACTTTTTTAGCTATAAAAGTGTTAAAAAAAGAAAAACCTGACGTAATTATATCTTCAGGCGCAGCAGTTGCTATACCTTTCTTTATAATAGGTAAAATAAAAGGTATAAAATTAGTTTACATAGAGGTATATGATAGAATCGATAAACCTACTGTTAGTGGCAAAATTTGTTCAAAAATTGCTGATAAGTTTATTGTACAATGGGACGAACAATTGAAAGTTTATCCTAAAGCAATAAATTTAGGTAGAATTTTTTAAAGGAGGTAGGATTATGATATTTGTAAATGTAGGTACTCATGAACAATCTTTTGAAAGATTAGTAAAGAAAATTGATGAGTTAAAAAGAGATAAAATAATTGATGAAGATGTTATTATTCAAAAAGGATATACTGATTATGAACCACAATATTGTGAGTCACATAAGTTAATTTGTTATGATGATATGAAAAAATATTTAGAAGAAGCTAGAATTATAATTACTCATGGTGGACCAGCAAGTTTCATAGCACCACTTACAATCGGAAAAATTCCTATTGTTGTTCCTAGGCAAAAAGATTTTAATGAACATGTAAATAATCACCAAAAGGATTTTGTTGAACAAGTGGTTGAAAGAGATAATTCAATTATTCCTTGTTATAATATTGATGATTTGGAAAAGTTAATAAAAGAATATTATTCAATTGTAGAAAATATGAAAGAAAATTATAAATCTAATAACAAGTTATTTTGTGAAAAATTAGATGAAGAAATAAAAAGTATCTTTGATAAGTAATAAATTTTGAGGAGAAATGGAATGAGAGTAAAGATAGATGTGGGTATATATCTATTTTGGATAATAATTAGTTTTATGAAAGGAATAGGCTTGGCTAGTTCCAATCCAATTTACATTGCTTGTTATGTAATTGGAATATTATTAACATTCATAAAAATATTTAGGGTCAAATATAAAAAAAGTGAAATTAATACTATAGGCATAATACTTTTGATTGGAATTATAGACTTTATTGTTGGAAAAGAAACGACGATATTATTTACTGCTATAGCAATAGCAACTTTAAAAGATATTGATATAAAAAAAATATTGAAAATAATATTTTTTACTAGAATTTTTGCATTTATAATTATGATTACATCATCTTTATTAGGAATTATTCCTAACAATACTATTGAATTTTATAGGGAAGGTATAGGATTTGTAAATAGAATGACATTAGGGTATAGTCATCCAAATCTTACACAAGCATCTTTTGTTTTAATAGTTGTTTTGTATGTATATAATTATTATGAAAAAATTGACTTAAAAAGAGTGGTAGTATTAGAATTACTTAATTATTTAATATATCATTTTACAGTATCAAGAAGTGGTTTTTTTATATTATCAATTTTCTTAGTATATGTTTATTTAATGAAAAGAATAAAAATAGTTAATAAAAATTCAAAAAGATTATTAAATGTTACATTATTTTTTTCAATTTTATTTAGCTTTATAGTTGCACAAGTATATGGAGAAAATACAATAGTTGATAAATTGGATGCTATCCTTACAGGAAGAATCAGATATATGAGTGAGACTCTTAAAAATTATCAAATACCAATGTTTTCTACAAATAAATATAATAATATCTTATTTGATAATGGTTATTTTGATTTGATCTATAATGGAGGATTATTAGCATTTGCTTGGTATATATATAATCAAATAAAAACAAATAAGATTTTAGTAAAAAATAATTTAGAAAGAGAAATTGTTGTTACATTATTTTTATTTATTTATTGTATAACAGAAAGTTATTATGCAAGTATTATAATGAATATAAGTTTGGTGTTCTTCGCTTTTTATATATTTTCATATTCAATAAATATAGATTGCAAGAAAAAAGAAGTTAATGATGAAAAATACAAAATATCATTGGGAGGCAAAGATGAGTAAAGTTGGAATATTGTCAATGCAAAGAATAAAAAATTATGGTTCATTTCTACAAGCGTATGCTTTAAAAACACTTGTAGAAGATCTCAGACATGAAGTTCAATTTGTTGATTATCATGTTGAAAAACCAGTTATAGAAATTGAAAATAACACTAAGAATAGTTCTTTTAGTAAAATATTACAAACAATGGAAGGAGATGCTCCTTTTGTTCAAAAAATACAATATATGATACATAAAAAGAACTTTGGAAAAAAGTACTATAAATTATTAGGTTTAACAGAAGATTTTAATTATAATCCAAAATTAGATACACTCATTATAGGAAGTGATGAAGTATTCAATTGTATTCAATCAAATACAAATGTTGGTTTTTCAATGGAGTTATTTGGAAAAAATAATAATGCAAAGAATTTAATATCATATGCAGCTTCTTTCGGAAATACAACAGTAAATAAATTAAGAAAATATAGTAAATTTGACGAAGTAAAAAATTTGATAGATAAATTTGACAATATTTCAGTAAGAGATACAAATTCTGCAAAAATTATTAATGAAATGACAGAAAAAAATGTGAATTATAATTTAGATCCTGTATTAATATATGATTATATAAATGACTGTAATAAAATTCCAGAATTGAATATAAATGAAAAATTTATGATAGTATATGCGTATTCGAATAGAATTTCAAAAGAAGAATCAAATTATATTAAAGAATTTGCAAAGAAAAATAAACTTAAAGTTTATGCAATTGGAGGAGCACAAAACTGTGCTGATAAATTTATTGATTGCTCTCCTTTTGAAGTGTTAGCATATTTTAAAAAGGCAGAAATAATCATAACAGATACATTTCATGGAAGTATTTTTTCTATTATAAATAAAAAGAAGTTTGCAACTCTAGTTAGAAAAAGTGAAGGAAATAAATATGGAAATGAAGAAAAACTTACTGATTTATTGTGCAGATTAAAACTAGAAGATAGGATTATATATGATATTTCTAATCTTGAGAAAATAAGTAATAAAGAAATTGATTATTCAGATACTGATAATATTTTAAAAGATGAAAGAGTAAAAGCAAAAAAATATTTAAAAGAATGTATTAAATAGATGATATGATGAGGTGTATAAAAGTGGATAAAGATAAAGTGTCTATTATTGTTCCGGTTTATAATGTTGAAAAATACATAGAAAAATGTTTAAAGTCATTAATATCACAATCATATAAAAATATTGAAATTATTTTAATTGATGACGGTTCTAAAGATAATTCTGGAAAAATATGCGATGAGTATAAAAGAAAAGATTCAAGAATAAAGGTTGTTCATAAAGAAAATGCTGGAGTAAGTGAAGCAAGAAATTCAGGATTACAAGAAGCAACTGGAGAATATATATGTTTTGTTGATGCTGATGATTTTGTTATGAATGATTATATAGAGTATATGTATGAATTAATTGTAAATAATAGTTCTGATATTGCTATTTGTACAAAAATGTTTAGTAATTTCGATGAAAAGCAAACATCGTATGAAGTGATAGAAACATTAGATGGAGAAAACACTGTTATTAGAATATTGAATTATAGAATACCAATTGGAGTGTACTCTAAAATATTTAAAAAAGACATTATAAATAATAACAAAATTAGATTTTTTAAAGATATATATATGGGTGAAGGATTTAATTTTAATGTTGCGTGTTTTCAAAGAGCAAAAAAGGTTATGATTAGTAATCACAAAGTATATTATTACAGAAGAGATAACAACACAAGTGCTACTACTAAATTTTCAATTAAAAAATGTGAAAATAGCTTATATGCAATGAAAGTTATGAATGATAATCTTATAATAAGAAGTGAACGTGTAATTAATTCATTGGAATATGCTATATGGAGAACATATAGTGATGTTTTTGATTATATGTGTTTAGGTAATGGAAAAAAAGATAATTTAGAAAAATTTAAAGAATATAAAAATTACATAAAAAACAATTATAAGACATATAAAAAGGTGGATATTTCAAAAAAAGATAAATTTAGAGCTATATTAATGGGAATTTTTCCAGAAATAATACCATTTTTATTAAAATGTCGCAGATTTATTTATAAAATTAAAATTTAAAAGGAAGTGGCAAAATGAGTAATCCGATTAGAATCTTACATATTGTTCAAAGAATGGAAGCTGGTGGAACTCAATCGTTTTTAATGAACTTATATAGAAATATTGATAGAAGTAAAGTTCAATTCGATTTTTTGGTAGAATATGAAGAGAAAGAATTCTATGATGATGAGATAATAAGTTTAGGTGGAAAAATTTATTATACTAATTTTAGAAAAACTTTAAATGTAATTAAATTTAAAAGAACAATGTCAGACATATTGAAAAATCATCCAGAATATAAAATTGTTCATATTCATGCAACAGCTATTGGAAAAATTTGTACTGATGTTGCTAGAAAATGTGGCGTAAAAACAATAATTGCGCATACACATAATAATAGTGCAGTTAAAGACTGGAAATATTATCCGAAAATACTTTTAAGAAAATTATATATAAATGGACCAACTGATTTTTTTGCTTGTTCAGAAGATGCAGGAAGATATACTTTTAAAAATAAAAAATTTACTGTAATTTATAATGCAATTGACATTGATAAATTTTTATTTAAGCAAGAGGTTAGAGAAAATGTTAGAAAAGAACTTAATATAGAAGATAAGTTTGTAATAGGTAATATCGGAAGATTACATGAACAAAAAAATCAATCATTTTTGATAGATGTTTTTTATGAAATTCAAAAAAATAAAGATAATGCCATATTATTGATTGTTGGAAAAGGTCCTCTTGAAAATGAATTAAAAGAAAAAGTTAGTAATTTAGGAATTAATAATAAAGTTTATTTTTTAGGAAATAGAAAAGATGTTGAAAGAATTTATCAAGGAATGGATGTGTTTGTTTTACCTTCATTGTTTGAAGGGCTAGGAATAGTAGCTGTTGAGGCACAAGTGTCTGGTCTTCCAGTTGTAGCTTCAACAGGTGTCGCAAAGGAAGCAAATATTACACATAACATTAAAAATATTGATTTAAATGATTCAATAGATGCGTGGGAAGAAGCAATATGTAAAACAAATGTCGAAAGTAGAAGAAGTGTTGAAAATATTGTTAGAAATTCAAAATTTGATGTAAAAAATAATGCAAAATTTTTACAAGAATTTTATTTAAAAAAATATTATGGGGATGATTATAAGGAGAACAATGAATAAGAAAACTATCAAAAATTATATTTATAATCTTATACAACAGGTTTTATTAGTAATAAGCCCATTTATTACTATTCCATTTTTATCAAGAAGTTTAGGCGCTGAAGGAATTGGTACATATAGTTATGCTTTTGCTTTAACTAATTATTTTACACTTATTGCAACATTGGGTTGTGATGTATATGGCAGAAGAGAAATATCATATGTAAAAAACTCTTTGGAAAATAGAAGTAAAAAGTTTTGGAGCATTCAAATAATAAAAATAGTATGTACAACTTTAGTTAGCAGTATTTATATAATATTTTCGTTCAATAATGCTAATAAAGTATTGCTTTTAATTTTAATGTTTCATTTAATAAATGTTCCATTAAATATAGGATGGTTTTATCAAGGAATAGAAAAATTTAAGAAAATAACTATAAGAACTATCTTTTTAAAAATAGCAGAATTATTGTTTGTTGTATTTTGTATACATAGCAAGAATGATTTAATAAAATATACATTTGGAAGTAGTTTTATTAATTTTTTAGCATTTTTTGTATTATGGTTGGATATAAAAAATGATGTTAAATTTGAAAAAATTACTTTTAAAGATATAAAATACGATTTAAAGAATTGTTTACAATTTTTTCTGCCAGCAATTGCAACATCGATATATACTTTGTTGGACAAAACGATGTTAGGAAATTTAACTGGAAGTTATATAGAAAATGGATATTACGAACAAGCGCAAAAAATTAATATTGTATTATTAAGAGTGGTATTGTCTTTAGGACTTGTTTTGTTACCACAAATAGCAAGTGCATTTAAAGAAGGAAATAAAAAGCAAGTGAATGAATTTATCAATAAATCTGGAAAATATGTTTTTTTTATTTCTTTACCTATAGCATTTGGGCTTATTTGTATATCAGACAATTTTGTCAAATGGTTTTTTGGAGATGGATATGATAAAGTCAGTGAATTATTAAAATTAAGTGGATTTATTTTAATTGTTCAAGGGTTAGATGATGTATTTGGAATGCAATATTTAGTTAATGTTGGAAGACAAAAACAATATATTATTTCGCTATTTTCTGGAGCTGCAATGAATTTTATTTTTAACTTAATACTAATTCCAAAGTTTGCATCAGTAGGTGCAATTATAGCATCTTTTTTAGGAGAATTTGTAATTGTTTTAATGCAAGTGTATTATGTTAGAAATAATATTAATTTAAAAGAATTTTTTAAACAATCAAAGAATTATCTAATTGCTTCATTAGTTATGTTAATTGTTATTCCTTTAGGAAGATTTTTAAAAGTTTCAATATTAAATACAATAATTATAACAGGCACATGCGCAATAATTTATTTTATTGCATTATTTATATTAAGAGATGATACTTTAATTAATATAATTAAAAAACTTAAAGATAAAATAAAATTGAAAAATATAAAAATAAACAATTAAAAATTAATATAAAATAAAAAAGTTATATAATATGTAGCAATGTCAATTTGATAGGTCATTGTGATATATTAATTAAGAGATGAGAAGTAAAAAAATGAGTATTATTTTCACCGTAAATAAATGGCATTTAGAAATATATTAAAAGATTATTTCAAAGCTAAAAAATGAATATACATTTAGTTGATACATATCATAATACATATTTGACATAACAAAAATGTATTGATAATATACATTTCGATATTATTTTAATTAGAAGGAATAATAATATGAAGATTAGTGAAATAAAAAAATAATATTTTCCCTTTTGAAATTAAAGATAGAATACTAATATTAATATTTAGTTTTTTTTACATAAAGCCCCTAAATTAGATAGTCATTTAGCTTTAAAAATTGATATTAATGAGGAAGAAGTATGGAATAACTATATAAAAGATTGGAATAAAGGAACTTATAGATTTTATAGTTTAGAATTAAAAAAGAAAAAACATTTGGATGGATGTAAACTTATATTTCATTTAGGTTTTATAAAAATAAATTGATGAATAAAGAATAGTAGTTGTAGATAATGAGCATTTAAAAATAGAAAATAATAAAGAAATTGTATTATATTAATAATTA
>ERZ773037.173-NODE-173-length-34729-cov-5.789122_pt1 | contig 34729 bp, 40 predicted proteins | sample MGYA00511466_ERZ773037 | MGnify/ENA primary metagenome ERZ773037 (study PRJEB29015, sample SAMEA2738146) | human oral metagenome | biome: human oral; feature: human-associated habitat; material: saliva | place: China | collected 2202 ... | reverse complement strand
CTTCCACCGCCTCATCATAAGTCCCAGCCTCAGTCGGATGCCAGCCAATCGTAGCATAAAGCTGTTCATAGCTATCTGCCAGCTCCAAGGCGCGGTCAATAGTTGGTCGGTCAAAACCTACAATATTGTGTGCAACAACACTCATTTCTTTGGCTAATTGAAGCTCCTCTGCCTCTCGACCAGCAAATTCTTCCACATTTAAATGCGTGTGTGTGTCAAAAATCTTCAAACTATATTTCCTCCTCATTCCTAAAAGTTCACTAAGCCTTGAAAATCAAGGATTTTATTTTTCTAAATTTCCTCATTTTTCCTTTATTTTCTAGTAACTTGGGTTAGTATTTGGTTAGTTTTATGGTTAGCATTTTACAGACGGATTTGATTAAGTTTTTCCTTCAACTCATCCTGTATATTTTCAGTTACGTGACTATAAATTCTCAAAGTAATAGACTCATCTCTATGCCCTACACGCTCCATAATAGCTTTGATAGGTACACCTAGCTCAGCCAATAAGCTAATGTGAGAATGCCTAAGCATGTGAATGTTATAAGCTCGTCCCTCACCTAAAACAGTATCACAGATATCTCTAATGAATCTGTACAACAACGGTTGACGCATGATATTGCCTTGGTCAGTGACAAAGATAAATACTTCATCAAGACAATTTTGTCGGAAGTAATCAATGATTGCCAGACAACGTTCACTAAGAGCTATTGTTCTGACAGAACCTACTGTCTTAGTTGTTTGCAATACCCTCTCATCATAATGATGAGAAACATAATCAATCGTATGATCGATTTTCAGAAGACAATTTTCAAAGTCCACATCTTCATAACGAACTCCAATAAATTCAGCAAAGCGAAGCCCCGTTAGAAATATAAATTCCATTGCCAAAGAATATCGTTTATCTTTATTGTGATTAGCACAGTAAGACAAAACTAAACCAATCTCCTCTTTAGTGATGAAATGTTCTTTAGCTCTTTTCAACTTTTCATACTCTACTTTTTGTTTGGGAATTACTACACTTTTTACAGGGGACATTGAAATATAGCCAACCTTTTCAGCATAGTTAAAAATACCATTCAAATAAATCTTCCGATTCTTTCGTGTAGAGTTTTGAACAGCTAAGCTCATGAGGTATGTTTGAACTAATTGCGTGTTGTAATCAGATAACCGCAAATCTCCTACTGCTTCCATGAAAAACCTCAAACATTTCATCTCACTTCTAAAGCTAGACGGTTTAATCTCACTACTTCGAATTGACTCCCATTCTGCCAAAAGCTGACTAAAATTCATCTCCTTGAATGTTTGTCTTTTCAGTTCCTCCTTGGTAGGAGTAGTAAGAACCTTATCAATTTTCGTTGCTAAACGCCGTTTTGCTTCAGCTTGTGAAATCCGTGATTTTGATTTCAGTGTCACAGTAACTTGTTTCCACTTCCGCTCCCGTTCATCATAGAACTTCTCAAAATAGCGATACTTTCCACTATCTAATTTTTTATAAAACATTGCTTCTCCTTTTTCTTATCATAATAAACAAAGGAAAGCTATGTAGCATAGCTTAATTATAACACAACTACATAGCTTCCTCATACTTCTTCTGTTTATAAATCAAAAATTGCTTGTACCCCTCAACATCTATGTACACCCTCTTATGAGATGGTTTTAGAATATAACATTGAAATCGTTCTATACGTCTCATTTCTGTCAGGTCATTATTCAGGGTCTTAATCGGAACATCAAACAGTTCCGAAATACTCTTTTTCGTTCGATATCGTCTATCCATAATAACTCCTAATTTGGTATAATGAAGATAATAAAAGAAGTTTTCTTTTATTATCCACTCTGCTTGTCAGTTGCTCCGCTAAAAGTATCTGACAGGCTTTTTATGTTATCGTAAAACTCCGTAGTATATTCTTTCACACCATAAGGAGTTTCATGTTTTGTGGTACGTGAAAAAGTCGGTGGACTGTTAATTTTATAAGTTTTCATAAGTTCAGCCTTTGTTGTTGTAATTTCCAAAGGCTTTTCAATTCCTCTGCTAGTTCGATAAATTCTGATGCCCTTGGGATACATGTATAGGCGCGCACCTTTTATAATTGCTTTGTTTGGTGAACCCTCATCACCTATCTGCAAATTAGATAAATAAGCAATCAAATAATTCCCAACCTTATCAGCTCTCTTTAACCTCTTGGTCTTTGTAAAACCTTTCCCCCACATCTTAGCAAGGTCATTGTTAGGAATTGTTAGTTCCGAATCGTTCTTTAATAACACATGCAAATGCCACCTTCCGCTAGCTTGTGGTTCAATGACCGTAATATAATCAACGTTCCCAAACTGATTACGAATGCGTCGAATGAACGCTTTGAAATCCATATAAACTATAGCTGTTTCGGTGACATGGTTACGATAAGTCAACGTAATCCAGAGCTGGTTGGCACCTCCCGTAAAATTGTGAGCCACTAGGCGTCGTAGTTTTTTCATAGTCTGTTTAGTAGACTTCAAATTATCGAGTCGTGTACTACTGGAAGTATCCATTTCATGAATTTCTCCAGTCTCAAGATTTACGTAACGCTTGCCTTCTATCACTTTGATAGTTTGTTCTTGTTGACCGTTAGCGGTTGTCATTTCAAGCGTATTACCATACACGTAACTTTTTACAATTTTACCAAGTTCTATTCGTTCCATGCTTTATACCTATAAAAATATGTTTTGTGCTTTTGTATGACGCTTATCAAGTTAAGACGTCGCACTATTGATGATTAAATTCAGATTTATTCCGTGATTTATTGACAATAGGGACCCTAAGATTATAAAACTGATTGTGTCGGAACGGCGAACAAAGTTCGACCGCACCGCCCCAACCAGTCTAATCTATCTTAGCCTATTATCAACAACTTTCACGGCATAAAGAATTTAACCATCTAAGACCACGGATGTTTCAATTTGAACAACGCCCCTTTAATCGTTCGTTTATCTGATTCATTACATATGATGAATACTAGATAGCGTAACCCATGCTTTACATATAGATCAGCAAGACCATGAAGAGCATATTTGTGCAAATAAAAGATCCAAGTATCCTTTATTCTTAATAGAACATCTGAATCTATCTCTCCAAACACTTGAAACCGGAAAACTACACATCTTGCTCCAAATTCTCGAATCCCATAGTTATCAATTGCACATATAGGAACTCTTTCATCTGCTACATGCACTCTCTGAATTGACTTACTTCCATCAATTTGATCAACTTCCTGATCCTCATAAATCGGAGTTAGTGTATAAACAAACTGATTTTCTTGAACATTTTCTTTCACTAATTCTACGAGTGCGTTTTGCGTAGTAACTATAAATCTATCCCAGTTTTTTTTCTTTTCTTCAACTTGGACTTTCCTCTGGTACTCCTGAAGTTTTCTACTACAAAGACGATAAACTTTCTTAACACCTTCAAAAACCTTCATAGGTATTTCTTCGATAATTGACGGCATCTTGATCTCCTTCATAGTTCGACAACTTCGATGACTTTTGCAGTCAAACTAAGTTGATTGCGGTATTCGCCGTATACGACAGCTCTTTCAATGTCAGTAACTTCACATGTAGTTAACATTGGTTTGAAAGATGAATAATCTTCGAGCGAAGCAAATGGTACCTTGACTATGAGTTGCTCTCCAATATTATTTTTTTCGTTTGCATATTCACTTTCATCAGAAAAGATAAGTACTCCCACTTTTACTCCTTTTTCAATTTCTGAACCAGCCTCACTTTTTTCTGTCCACCTGGTAGCAGAAATAAAGCGTAACTCCTTTTGAGAAAGGAATAACGAAGCATTAAACTCTGTAAAATGTGATAAGTTCTTAAGAGCCATAATTTGAAACCTACTTTCTAAAATTAAAAATAAATCATCTACTTTTAATCAAATAAACACTGTGACGATTACAGTTGACAATAATTAAAATTACCTCCTTAAGTATAGGGAGAAATTTCAACAGAATTCGGAGGATATTATAAATCCTTCAATTCTTTTCGTAGACTCTGTATAATACGTTCATAGTGACTTTTAACGGTTTTGTCACTAAGACCAACTTCTTTAGCAAGATGCGAGAATGGTTTATTTTCTAAAACAACTCCAGATAAAATTTCTTTATCCCTGTTGCTCAACATTCTTTCAATAGCTTCATTCATAATAGCTATTTCCTCCTTTTGGACTAAAATAGTCAATGGATCACGATTATCTGCTACCATTTCTAGTAGAGAATCTGTATCATCTGAACTACTATCTAAACTACACAAACTGTAAAATCTATCTTTTCTGCAAAGATTTTCATAATGCTGATTTAATAAGTTATCCACCTTGCCCCACTTACGAGTTATCGCAGCTCTTTGAATTGCTTCTTCTCTACGTTGTTCTACTTTTTTTGCATCTACCATATTATTGGTACCTCCTAAAAAATTTACCAACTATACAGCGTTTGGAAGTTCATGCTCAAGCTAGATGCAATAGACTTGGTAGTTTTTTAGATAAGGATAGTCAGATGCATAAAAAAATAGCAGTTATACAAAAAAGTATAACTGCTATACATTATTCCTTTAAGAGAAGATATTATTTTGTATTTTTATTCGCCATTTCCTCCCCAAAAATTGAATTGCATATTTTTATCACTATTTTTACTCTTCTAACTGCACTTTTTCTAATTCAAACATCGCATTGTTTTCTTCATTATCCGTATCATCCTTCAAATAGCCCATGAATATTTTTTTACCATTTTCAACTGGAACAAAGAAAAAACTATGAGAGAGATCCTTATACATTCCTATATATATTTTTTCTTCATCTTTTAGATTATAACCCCTCATTTTTAAGAGTTCAACAATATCCTTTTTCATTTTTAAATTCTGATGAGAACCTTCTAACATTGAATTATATGGGATGAGATAACGAGTAATTTTACTTGTAATAAATCTATCATTTGAAAATTCAATAACAGGGATATTATCTATTCTCCTTTGATTTTCCTCATCAGAACTTTTTAGCCCGTAACTTTTTTTCACCTGATAATTCCCGCTTAGTTTAGTGTCCGCCAAAGTAGATAGTACCTTAGGATATCTAAATCTTTCATTATATATCTCTAGATAGATTACTCTTTGTTCATCTAGTTTATAAAAAACTACATCACGACTGTCCTCGTCTTCAGCATTCGACATTGACATATATTTGAAATCTTGTTCATCAATGTCAGTATCTTCTAATTCACTAAAATTCTCTTTTATTGATTTAACAATATCCTTATACGAAACTTTTATATCAGCGTTATCTTTAAAATCAGAATAAGATTTATAAAATGTAATATCGTAATCCGTTTTCTTATCAGTAAAGTCAACATAATCAACGCTTAACTTATCCGAACCCGTAAAACTCCAAATACTAGAGGAAGTATCAGAAGAACTATAAGAAAGCCATTTTCTACTAAAAAAATTATGTTCAAAAGAGTTTTGGCTATAAATAAATATACCAATACCAGCAATACTCAGTAGAATAGCTACAAGTATTATGACTTTCGACAAACTAAATCTTTTTCTTATTTTTACATGTTTGTGGAAATCTCCCTGTTTCATAGCTTCTGAGTATTCTTCGGGTGTTGGTTTACGCCCATTCAGCAACTTAAAATTTTCTACCCATTCTTTCCTATTCATTTATTTACTCCTAATGTATCGTTTTTCATCTATTTTATCAAAAAATATACCAACTAACAATACTTTTATTGGTTTTCGGATTGCTTAATGTACTTAAATTCGCGCAAAAAGGATAGTAAAATGATACATAAGAGGATTGTAGGAATGAAAGCTAACCAATTGCAAAAATATATATCAATTAGAATAAGAGAATGTCGTAAAGAAAAGAAAATCAGTCAAGAACAACTTTCAAATAAAGCAGGTTTAGGAATTAAGGCTATTCAAAATATCGAAAATTTGAAATATGACTTTAAAATTCAAACACTTGAAAAAGTATTGACTGCCTTAGATATGACGGTGGAAGAATTTTTTAATTTTCCTCTCTCTGATAATTCTGTATCTCTTGATACACTCATAGGTAATCTTTCGGATTTATCAAACGAAAAACAAATAAAACTTATCTCATCATTTAATGAGATAGTGAAAAGTATAGACTAAAAGAGGAACTCATTATGAATTCCTCTTTTTACATGCTACATTTGCTTTCCTTTGGTTAGTTTTTTGGTTAATTTATACTTGTGTAAATTTATTTGTTCTTAAAATAGACATTTCTAAAACTTAGTATGTGTATCAAAAATCTTCATGGTTTACTTCCTTGTATTTCCTGTCCTTTATTATACCAAAAATGACCTGAAAAATCAGAAGTCTCTTCAAAGCAGAAAAAATAAGATAGCTGCCATTCAACAGCTATCCGAATCTGCCTTCAAGTTATCCATTGGAATAATCAAGTAGAAAGACAGTTCCAGCATTAACACAAGAGGGAGGAGAATATAAATAACCCCCAAACTGCTGGCAAGAGCTATTAACAGCATGGATAAAACACTCGGAACAGCCATGCTAAATAGATTAATAGCCGACTGGATAGCTCCCATCGCTTCTTCTGGAATCATACTGAATACAGATTTCTGCAATCTTGGACTCAGCAGACCGACTGTCACTGAGCAAGCAAAGCTCGCTATCAGGATAAGTAAAAAGTTTTGCCAGAAAAAACCGCAAAGAATAAAACCCTCAAACACTTGGCTTGCATACATAGCAAGCTTAGTCGAAAAGTTTTTCAGCAAACTGCCACTCAAAATGTTCCCTAGGATCAGACCAGCGGAACTTAGAATAATTAACACGGCAATGGACTGGCCGATCTGCAGATTCCAAAAAGGCCTTTTCAGCAATAAAAGAGTCGCTACTGGCGTCAGAATGTTCAGAGTGACTTGCCCAAAGGTTGAAACCAATAACAACCTCACAACGTTTTTCAATCCCAGCAAGACTTTAAGAGAATCCAATAAATGCTGCCAATAATTCTCTTTATTTAGCTCCTTGGCACTGCTAAACTCCGGTTCTAAGTTCTGTAAGCTTTTACTAATATGCCAAAAACCAAGGTAAGCTATCAAGAATGTCAGAGCATTCAGTCCCGCCAAAGCTCCAATACTCATCCAAGAAATGAGAAAACCGCCAGCTAGATTCCCCAAAATATGAACCAGACTCATACTAGCCTGCCGAAAGCCCATAGCAGAGGTCATATCTTGCTCAATCACTTTTACATAAACTGGGGTCAGCATGGCACCTGAAAAATAACTCAGACTATCCGACAGAAAGTTAATCAAGCAAATCACAAGCAGAATCAAGAAAGAGAAATCTTGTCCAAGCAACAAAAACGTTACTAAGCTATATAAGAGCACCTTACTAAACTGTATAAGCAGGTATTTATGAATGCGATTCTTCTGAAAGTCCGCCGCGACTCCAGTAAAAACTTGAATTAACTGAGGTAGCGTTTCAGAAAGAGAAATCAATAAAACCGCAAGTGGAGCAAAAGAATAAGCGGAGACATAGTTCATCAAAGCCAAATAAAAAACAATGTCCCCAAAACCTGAAATCCATTGATTGATGAGCAACTGGCGAAAATTTTTGTTTTTTGCAAAAACAATCATACGACATCTCCTTTACTCTTGTTAGATTTTTGTTTAACAAATCATAACAATAAATTAGATGTTTGTCAAATTTTTATTAGATTATCGTTTTACAAAAAGAAAAGCCTAGAATGAATCCAGGTCTTCTGAAACTATGTTAGGTCTTGTTTGAACTTCTCTATAATCTTTCGAATCAGTTCTTTATTGACCGTGTATTTAACCGAATCATCATCCATCACAAGCTCCAGCAAGCCAGAATTTAGCAGCTTCTGCGTATGGAATGAGATAGAGGCTCTTGTAAGCCCCAGTTTTTTAGCTATATCTTTATTCTTGGCATGCGGTTGAATCAATTCAATCAAGACTTTATAGCGGGTTTCATCTCCAAGAGTTTTTAAGGTCAGAGCTAATGTTTCATCGTTAAGCTCAGATTCCGCCTCTGATAACTGGGAACTTCTCGTCGAAAGGACTAAGGAATAGGAAGTGAAATCAGGGACCTTTTCGAGAAAAGAGTCAATAAACATGGGTGACAGAACAAAGACTTGTGTGTCCTTTTCAAGAAGCTTGGCATTCTGCTCATCATCATTCATCACATCAGATAGGCTAAATTCTTGTTCAAAAGCTAGTACTTCCTGCTCAAATTGCTCATAAATAGGCTGATAGAGCTCGAACACTCTTTCCAGCAAGGAAACTAATTGGTCCCGAAGCTTCTCTGGATACTGAATAGCTTGGTACCAGTACCATTTATTTTCCGGAGACTTGTCACTATTCTCTATAAAATCCAGCAGATCTTCAGGATATCCCTTGGTAACTCCCCCTTTAGAAAGCTTAAGTGATAAGCAATAGATGATTTGCTCTGCGTCTAGTTTTTTCAGACATTCTAACAAGTCATGCAAATTGGCCGGATCTTCTCCTTTTTCTAGCAAGTAGAGGTAGAGGAGCGGAGCCAGTCCCACTGTAGCTCCTTCGAACAAACTAACCGCAACAAGCTCGCTTTTCAAAGGAAGTAAATCCTGATAAAGCTTATCATAGTGAGGCTGTACATCAAGAAGCAGCTCCTTTTGATTCTGCCGTAAATCCTTCCACATATGTTTATCTTCCCTTGAAACGATGGCAGGCACCATAAGAAATTCATATAACTTACTACGATAATGAACAAGCTTTACACCCACAGATTCTTCCCTCCTTACATACACATACTCCGCTTCTGACCAGAAGAGTATACAATTCCTGTTTTTCATTATACCAAAAATCAAGCAAAATATTCATCGTCTTCTGCTCTGTTCATCTCCTGACAAGAAATCTATCTCTATACAATAAGAACTTTTTAGAAAATTTCACATAGTCCTTAAGACTGATTTTATCATTTTTCGATATTTTCTTATTGATTATCAATAAAACTTGTGCTATAGTTACTAAGAAATGAAACGTTAGTCGGAGGAAATTATGACAGACAAAATGAAAAAGACTGCTGAAGATATGAGCATTACTCTTACAAAAATCAGTATCAGCCTTTTATTTATTGCTTCCATTATCCTGATAGCCCTAGGACCTTGGGTCGTCAACCTAGTTATCGAATTTCCCTCTCCTTTCTTTCAAGGGGAGACGCGCTTTTGGATCTTGCTGCTGTTTGGCTATGTCCTAGGCTGCCTGGCTCTGGCCTGCATTGTCCATCTCTATCGACTCCTAAGCCGCATTGGTAAAAATCAGGTTTTTATCACACAAAATGTTCAGTACATGCGCTATCTTGGCTGGGAAGTGGGCACTGTTGCTCTTATCTCCCTCTTTATGGGACTGACAGCCTATTTGCCCATGCTCTTAGTCACTGTTTCCTGTAGCATCTTGACTCTGATTATCCGTGTCATCCGCAATGCCTTTGGCAAGGCCATTGAGCTACAGGATCAAGTGGACTACACCATTTAGGAGGTCTTATGATTCAGATAAATTTAGACCTTGTCATGGCGCAAAAGCGCATCAGTGCTGGCCGTTTAGCAGAGTTGATTGACCTAACACCAGCCAATCTATCTATCCTAAAAAATAATCGAGCCAAGGCAGTCCGTTTTTCAACACTCAACGCTCTCTGCCGTGAATTAGACTGCCAGCCTGGCGATATTTTGGAATATATCCCTGATGAGGAGGAGAAATAATTATGGAATACCCAGCACAAGATCAGATGAATATCCAGCCTTGTCTGCCCGCAGAGGAAGAAAGAAAGACCATCTTCGCAGGCCTAGAGGACAAGCAACTGCGATTCTTTAAAATCAGCTATCTAATCCTCTATCTTTTAACCTACTTTTACTCTGCAGTATTTTTTAATTATCAAACTGCATCCTTTTTCCCTTTTGCAATCGGCCTTATATTATTAAGCGAGGCCTTAATCAGGAAATTAGCCTATCCATCTCTGCAGATAAAAAATCTTGACAGCAGATTAGAGGCTAGAAGCTTTCTGATCATGACGCTAGCTCAAGCTCTGGCTTTAAGTCTCTGGGGGCTTTATCGTCAGCTAGAATTTTTCCAATTTCTAGCCATCCACATCTCATTCGCCTTCTATATTCTGTCTCGCACCGGCTGGTTAAGCCAGGGGCGTTTGGGGATCCTGGTCTGGTTTGATGCCATTCAAGCCTTCTGCATCCTGCCCTTTAAAAATTTCATTGCTGCTATTCTAGTCTTTATAGAAGGCAAGCAGCATGACTCTTCTGACAGCTCTGACAGTCTGTCTTCAAAGAAAGCCCAACAGCTCGCGATTATTATAAGCAGCTTCTTTGTCGCGGGAATCTTGGTATACTTTGTCTGGTCCCAGCTGAGTCAGGTTTCAGACAGCTTTGCCTCTTTCTTCAGCAATACCGCTGATTTCATTGAGAATCTATTCGACTCCCTCTTTTCAAGTCTTGATAGCAGCACGATTCTCTTCAAGGCCTGCCTGGCTTTCCCTATCAGTTTGTACTTGTATGGCCTCCTGGCTGGCAGTCTGTTAGGCAAAAAAGATACTAAACTTAGCTACAAAAAATTTCAAGCAAGTATCCGCCCTTTGCGAGTAGCACCCGCTTTCGCAGCCTACATTATCATCGGCAGCCTCTGCCTGACCTATGCACTCTTCTTCCTGACAGGTTTGGGTGAGCTCGGTCAACTCCTAAGCGCTGGAACAGTAGCTCAGACTATTTCTCCTCAGAATGCTTCGACTGTTGCCGTAGCTGGCTTCTGGCAGCTGGTTCGGGTGTCTATCCTTAACTTTGCAGTCCTAGGAGTCTTCTATCTGATTGCCAAAAAACCGCTCTGGGATCAGAAAGGGACGCGATTCGCAGCTACTATTCTCTTTATCTTTACTGGTCTGCTGGCCTTGCTAGCCGGCTGGAAATTATTTGGCATCTACATCTACCTTTACGGACCAACACCGCTGCGCTTGATTTCAGCATGGTTTATCCTAGTTCTCTTGGTTTGGTGCCTACTGACCTTGATTCGTTTCTATAAACCTATCCAAGCTATTCGCATCGGTATCTTTTACGCTCTGATTAGCTTTACCTTGCTCTGTTATCTTTATCCAATGCTTTTACCAGTGGCAAAATAAGCAACTGTACTTAACTATACACAAAAACCAGAAAGAAAATCAGTTTCTTTCTGGTTTTATTCTACTTTTTTATATCATTTAGCGGCATTCGATAATAGACCGCTCATTCTTCTAATTCAAAGGAAAAAAATTATATTCTAAAATCACAGGTCAGCAAATGATCATTGACCATGCCAATGGACTGCATAAAGGCATATACAGTCGTAGAACCAACAAAAGAAAAACCTTTCTTTTTGAGTTCTTTACTAATTTTATCGGATAGATCCGTTCGAGCGGGCACCTCTTCAATACTAGACCATGAATTAAGAATCGGTTCATTATTTACAAAAGACCAAATATAAGAATCCAAACTACCATAGTCTTCTTTTAGTTTTAAATAGGCTTTAGCATTTTTTATAACTGCCTTTATTTTTAGCCTATTTCGTATCACTCTTTGATCACTAAGCAATTCTTCAATCTTCTGCTCGTCATAATTGGAGAGTATTTCAGGATTGAAGTTGTCATAAGCATCTGTCATAGCATCCATTTTTGACAAAATAGTTTGCCAGCTCAAGCCCGCCTGCTGGCCTTCTAAAATCAACATTTTAAAGAGTTTATGCTCGTCATGCACAGGTCGCCCCCATTCATGGTCATGATAATTTCTCTCAAGCTCACTATTTTCAGCCCAATCGCACCTTTTTATCTCAACCATCTATTTTCTCCTTATAGTTTGACTTTCTCAACTTGATTATTATCTAAAACCAAGAAAGCATCAGAAAAAGAGACTTCAAAAAGCTGCAAAGAGTTTATGTGTTGCTCAATAATATCTTGATAATAAGGATACTTCTGGATAAAAACGCTTTTTATATCCTCAATAGAAAGCTGGCTTTCTTTGACTCTCCCTTGAATCCGGACATACCTCCCATCACCCTTCGGGATTGTTGTAAGAGCAATACGATTATTGATTGCCAGCTCTTGGATTTTATGACTATTTTTAAATGAGATAAAGAACAATTTCTTTGTCTCCTCATCATAGTAAAAATTTACAATTCTTACATTTGGTATATCCTTTACAGAAGTTGCTAGGGCCATTTCTGTCTGTTCTGCCAATAAGGCCTTAAAATATTGATTCATATTTGACTCCTTTATTATTTTCTCTAAAACTAGTATAATATAAAAAGGTATCATTTTTTGAAACCATTTAATAAAAATATGGAGTTTCTCATGAATAAATCTCAAAGAATTAACGATATGCTTATTTTTCTCAATAAGAAAAGACAATTCAACCTAAAAGATATTATAAATCGATATCACATTTCAAAAAGCACTGCCCTTCGTGATATTGCCAGCCTTGAAACGCTGGGCATTCCAATTTATTCTGATTTAGGCCGGAATGGCAGTTATAAAATTCTTAGCAACGACTTGTTATCTCCTATTATTTTCTCCATAGATGAAATTTCTGCCTTGTATTTTTCCATGCTGACTCTGGAAAACTACAATATGTGTCCTTTTGATATAGACCTGCAAAAATTAAAAGAAAAATTTGAAAACTCAATTTCAGAACAGCAGTTAAGCAAGATTGCAAAAATTGAAAAAATCCTTCAACCAGAAGTCAGGAAAACAATCAACAACTCTCAGTTGCGAATAATTCTCGATATTTTATTGCACAGGCAGGGAGAATTTTTTCCAATTAAGTATGAACAGCAGTCTCTCCAAGTTCAATTTATCAAACTATTTAGCCACAAAGGGGACTGGTATGCAGAAGTCATGAATAAAGGCACTGGCCAAAAAGAGGAACTTTCCTGCCAGTCTATTGACTTTTACGCATAAATTTAAGACAAAAAACCAGCGGTCTCGAGTCTCCGCTGGTTTCTTGATAAATCGCTTGGATTAAGCAGCCAAAACTTTGCGTCCTTTACGACGGCGAGCTGCCAATACACGACGACCGTTTTTAGTTGACATACGGTGGCGGAAACCATGTTTACGCGCACGACGGATTTTACTTGGTTGATAAGTACGTTTCACGATGAATACCTCCTCTTAGATTCTTGTATTCGTTTAGCCGGCTAGTTGTGATCAGTTACTAAACATACTTTACTATTCTATATGATTCCGGGGCTTTTGTCAATACTTACTTAAATAACTTTCTCTTTGTAAACGTAATCATATAGTCCGAGTCGCCTCATAAAAGGGAATCAAAGCTGTCATGGCCTCCTGCAGCTGAGACAGCACCTGCTCTCTTGAAGCAGCCTGAGAAAGGGGAACATCGTATTTGACTAAGACCTTACGAACCTGACCGGCTGCTAGCTGCTGAATAAGAAGCTGGCGATTTTCCTCAGTGCCTTCAAAACGCTGACTCACACCATCTATCTGAGCAAAATAGTAAGCTGGCGGCTGAATGGGCAGTTCCAAGATCCGATTTTGCTTGCTGAGGCTGTGCTCATCTTTCTTGCGCTCCATAAAGCTCACCTCCAGTGACACTCCAAAATCATCTGCAGTTCCATACAAGCGCAGGGCAAACATTGGCTCTGTGATTTCCCCATAGCCTTTAAGATAATTCCAAAAATGGGGTCGCAGTATCTGCGCCTGATTCATCCACTGGCTGGTTCGCTCCAAGGTCAGCTTAGGATAGAGGCTCTGAAAATCCTTGACCAAGTCTGCAAACTCCTTGCGTGCCGCCTGCCCCTTAGCTCTTAGCTCCAACATAGACTCACGCAGCTGCCCTGCCTTGTCTGGAGATATATACTTAGCCCCTTGATGAGGCAGATAACTTTCAATAGCTGGAAAAAGTGACATAAAAAATCCTTTCTTTTTTACTCTTTATAATAGAATACTTCTGACTTATTAACGTTAACACTTTGCGTGATAAGAATCCTGTCCCTCTTACGATTAGAAGCATCCATTATTTTTTGATTATCCAAAGTCATAGTCATATCTACACCAGCAGGAATAAATAATATTGCTGCACCCGGACCACCATAGGATACACCACCCTCTAAATAGGAGTTGACCATTTTAAACTGATTTCCTAATTTTAGCCCATTAGTCACCAAACCATTTTTATCAAAGGTCAGCTCTTCTCCATTTCCATTTTTCCACGTACCTTCAATACTTGAGAAATCACCGTTTTGAATGCTCGATAAATCCATTTGAGTTGAAATTTCTGGATTGTCCTCTGCTCCTATGGAGCTTTTTGATTGATAAGATTCAATATCTTTCCAAGTTAACGAAGATAGATCAACTTCTTTTTTAGAAGCTAACCCAAAAACTGAATCTACGCTTTTTTCAGAATTTGAATCTACACCTGCTATTTGAAAATCTGCTTCTTTTAGCACATCTATACCACTATTATCAGATCTCAGTCGATAAAGATAACCCTTAGCATCAGGACTTAGAGAGTGCCATTGAGCATAAAAGACTGTTCCATCTGTATATATTGTGGCGCTTTCTCGACTTCCACCTGCTGAAGCTACTTTTGATTGAGCTAAATAAGTTGATGTTCCTTGATTCAAATAATAAATAGCCGCTAAATAATAAGCCCCGTCAGAATGATGTCCTGTGATTAGTTCATTCGTCCCATTTTTATCAATATCATAGAATGTGTATATCTGCGCACGGCCTTCAGAAGTATCTTTTGTTAATTTATCCAAAGTCGAAGCATATAATTTTTCATCTTGTTCTACTGAAATCGAAGAACTCTTTTGCTCTTTGTCCAATGCACTCTTACTCGAATCAGGAGTATTATCCTGATTCTCTATTTTCTTTTGACCACAGGCAGCAAGTAATGCTAACCCTAAAATAATTAGAAAAACTCTCTTCTTCATAATTCTTTCTCCTAGCTTATTACTACAAAAACCAGCATCTCTGCTGGCTTTCTTTTTATTCGCTGTCAATATCCACAACGACATAGCGGTTAGGCTCGTCGCCTTCGGAATAGCTAGTCACGCCATCGATGCGAGAGATGATGCGGTGGATAATCTTGCGCTCGCTGTTAGACATAGGGTCTGTGTGCTGACCGCGTCGGTCTTCCAAAGCCCGCTGAGCCAGTTTCTGAGCATAACTTTGCAGCACTTCAGCCCGATGCTCAACATAGTCATTGACATTAATGGAAATATAAAAGCTCTTAGAGTATCGGTTATAAAGATAGTTTTGCGCTAATAGCTGCAGAGCTTTCAAGACTTTTCCGTGGTAGCCAATCACGCGCCCCGGTTCATTGGTATCAATCTGCATGTTGATAGTTCGGCGGTTGTGGCTGCTGGAAATGCCCGCTTCAACATCCATCTCATCAACAATTTTCTGAACATAGTTCGTTACGTTTTCAACTACTTCTTCAATATCATAGTCTGCTTCAACTTGGATGCCTAAGTCAGCAAACGAGCTTTCTTCTGTTTCTGTCGGCTCAGTCTTGTCTTTAGCTGCTTGTTCAAAAGAGATAACCTTACTATCGTCCGCTTCTGCTTGAGCAACTGCCTCATCAATAGCTTGGTTGGTCTTGAGAAGATCAATAGTGCCAGTCTCTTCTAAAATCGTATTGGCTTGCTTGTCATTTTTGAGAATTTCAGCCTTGACCTCATCTGAGATAACTTCGCCTTCTCCTTCGACCTTCTTGATGGCAGCTACCACACGGCCCAAATCAACCGTCGCTTCACTGACAGACTGCACAGGCTCATTCTGAGCGTTAATCTCTTCGGGAACACCTTTTACAGCCTTTTGATTGGCCTTGACAACTGTCGTCTCAGCAATCGGCTCGACATCCACCTGAGCTGGCTTCTTGCCAAACAGACCTAAAAAGCCTTTTTTCTCACGTGAAATAACAGTGATATGCGCTCTCATCCGTGGAATATCCAACGTTTTCAAACCATTTTGAATGGCTTCTTCAACACTTGCTCCTGTAAAAATAACCATTGCAAGAGTCCTCCTTCTTACTTACTTTTTCTTTTTCTGTGCTTTTTTTAGGGCACGTTTCTTTTTCTGTTCCAATTGGCGCTCTGACCGTTCCTTGGCTTCCCGCTCGGCAATGATTTTAAAAGGATTGCTCAGCAGCAAGGTCTGAACCACCTGATAAGCATTTGAGACCGCCCAGTAGAGGGCCACCCCACTCGCTGCATAGAGGGCGAAAAAGAAAATCACAACTGGCATCAGGTACATCATGACTGTCATCCCGCCATTTCTCTCAGGCAAGGCCTTGTTTGAAAGCCAAGTACTGAAGAAAGTGAAGAGAGCCGCCAACAGTGGAAGAATAAAGGTCGGATCTGTCGCTCCTAGATTGAGCCAGAGGAAGTGACCTGTTTTCATAAAATCAACCCGAGTCAGGGCTTGAAACAGAGCCAAGAGCACTGGCATCTGGATAAAGAGCGGAATGAATGAGGCATAGGGATTGACACCCTTTTCTTTGTAGAGTTTTTGCGTTTCCTCAGCCAAGGCTGTTCTGCTCTCCATATCCTTGCCAGGATACTTTTCCTGCAGTTGTTTGATATGCGGCTGCACTTCCTGCAGCTTGCGCGAAGAAGTCGTCTGGAATTGGAAGACCGGCAGGAGAACTGTCCGGATAATCAAGGTAAAGAGAATAATCCCAATTCCCTTGCTTCCGCCAAAGGATAGAAAACGAATGGTGTCTGCAAAGAAATATACTAGCTGTTCCCAGAAGCCATGTGAATCGGCTGTAACTTGACTGGTTCCGCAGGCTGTGAGAAAGAGCAGCGAGGCAACCAGCAAAATCCCTAATTTACTTTTCTGTTTCACAAATGAATCCTTCCTGATAAAGTTTAGCAATCTTTAATACATGCAATAAATTTTGTTCAACTTGGTGGTAGTCCAACTCTTCCACTCCTTTGCGAGCGATAACTACGAAGTCCGCCTGGACTAACTGTTTCTGATGCTGCATCAAGACATGGCGGATTTTTCTTTTAATACGATTACGAACTACTGCATTCCCCAGCTTTTTACTGACAGAAATTCCAACTCGAAAATGCTTTTGCTCTTTTTCTAACATGTAAACGACAAATTTTCGATTAGCAAAACTCTGTCCTCTTTTAAAAATCGCATTGAAATCTTTTTCGCTCTTGACGCGATAGTTTTTTCTCAAAACTTAACTCCATCCACCAAAATTATATCTATTATACCATATTTTTCGAAAATGCCAATAAGAGCCGCTATGACGCCGTTTTTGCAAATATTTAAAAGGTTGATTCACCAAAAAAACACCGCAATTCCCTTGCGATGTTCCCTATATCTTATTCCTTTTCCAGCTGTTTCTTAGCCCGTTCCAACTCCTGACGGATCTGTGCAAATCCTGTTCCGCCAAGGGAATCCCGCTTTTGTACAGCGGTCCGCGACTCAAGAGCTTGATAAATATCTTCCTCAATCAGCGACGACACTTCCTGATAGCGGCTCAGCGGGATATCCTGTAGATAATAGCCTGCCTTGCTGCATTCCAGCACCAACTTTCCGACAATCTCGTGGGCTTCCCGGAAAGGCAGTCCTTTCTTGGCCAGATAATCAGCCAATTCTGTAGCATTAGAGAAGTCTTTCTGGGTTGAAACCAGCATTTTTTCTTTGTTTACTGTCATACTAGACAGCATACCCGCCATAATATCCAGCGATTTTTGGATGGTATCTACTGTATCGAACATACCTTCCTTGTCTTCCTGCAGGTCCTTATTATAGGCCAAGGGCAGGGATTTCATAACCGTCAGAAGGCTGAAGAGATGGCCATAGACCCGGCCGCTCTTACCCCGAATCAGCTCCGCCATGTCCGGATTTTTCTTTTGCGGCATAATGGAAGATCCAGTACTAAAGGTGTCTGACAGGCTGACAAAGCCATATTCATAGCTGCACCAGTTAATCAGCTCCTCACAGAGACGAGACAGATGCATGATGAGAATGCTGCTGTTAGATAGAAACTCCAAGATAAAATCTCGATCACTGACCGCATCCAAGGAATTGTGGTAAATGCCTTTGAAGCCCAACAAATCAGCTGTCAACTCCCGGTCAATCGGAAACGTTGTCCCCGCCAGAGCCGCTGCTCCTAAAGGAGACAAATCCGTATGCTCCAGATTAAAGGCAAAGCGCTGACTATCCCGGCTGAACATCTGATAATAGGCCAGCAGATGATGAGCAAAGCTAATCGGCTGAGCATGCTGCAGATGGGTATAGCCTGGCATGATAGTCTCTACATGCTCCTCAGCCAAGTCCAGCAGCACCTGACGCAAATTCAAGAGTTTATCCGCAATCTGACCGAGCTGATCCTTGAGATAAAGGTGCATATCTGTCGCCACCTGGTCATTACGGGAGCGAGCCGTATGGAGCTTACCAGCTACTGGCCCAATCTCCTCGGTCAGAAGAGCTTCCATATTCATATGAATATCTTCATTACGCACATCAAACTCAAGCTCTCCAGACTCATAACGTGCCAACAGCTTTTCCAAGCCTGTCTGAATAGCAGCCGCTTCCTCTGGAGCAATGATTCCTGTCTGCCCCAACATTTTGACATGGGCTAGGCTGCCCTGCAGATCATAAGGAGCCAGACGATAGTCAAAGCCAATGCTGGCACCAAACTCTTCTACCCAGCCTTCCAGAGAGGCTTCAAAACGTCCGCCCCACAGTTTATGATTCGCCATAGGAAAGTCCCTTTCTATTTGTCCTTGTAAGCCTGGACCTCTGCGTGCACCTTAGATGGAAGCCCCCATAGCTTGATAAAGCCAATCGCGGCATCCTGGTCAAAGGTATCTGCACTGGTATAGGTAGCCAGACTTTCGTCGTAGAGAGAATTGTCAGACTTACGCGCTACGACTGTCGCAGATCCCTTATAAAGCTTCACCTTAGCTGTGCCATTGACCACCTGCTGAGTGGACTTAAGGTAGGCAATCAGGGCTTCTGTCGCTGGATTAAACCAGAGGCCATTGTAGATGAGATTAGACAGCTCGTTTTCGATAATTGGCTTGAAATGAGCCAATTCTCTGACTAGAGTCAGATCCTCGATTTCTTTGTGGGCAGCCAAGAGAGTCACCGCACCAGGGCATTCATAGATTTCCCGAGACTTAATCCCTACCAGACGATTTTCCACATGGTCAATGCGCCCAACACCGTGTCGTCCTGCCAAGTCATTTAGCTCAAGGATCAAGTCCGCAAGCTTCATCTTTTTACCGTCTAAAGCAACTGGTACACCTGCCTCAAAGTCAATATTTACATAGACTGGGCTGTCTGGCGCTGCTTCTGGTGCAACCGTCAAATCATAGGCGTCTTCCGGTGCTTCATTCCAAGGGTTTTCCAAGACACCACACTCATTGGCCCGTCCCCAAAGGTTTTGATCGACTGAGTAAGGGCTATCCAGATCTGCAGGAATTGGCACACCATTAGCTTTGGCATAATTGATTTCTTCTTCCCGAGACCATTTCCACTCCCGAACCGGAGCAATGACCTTGAGACTGGGATCCAAAGAGGCGATAGCCACTTCAAAACGTACCTGATCGTTTCCTTTTCCGGTACAGCCATGGGCAATGGTTGTCGCCCCTGTCTTGTGAGCAATTTCAACCAATTTCTTAGAAATCAAAGGTCGGCTCAGGGCGGACACTAGAGGATATTTTCGTTCGTAGAAGGTGTGTCCTTGCAGAGCAACCAAGACGTAGTCTTCCGCAAACTCGTCTTTAACATCAATAACATGTGATTCGATAGCGCCTACTTTCAGCGCCTTGTCATGAATGAAATCCAGATCATTTCCTTCACCTACGTCCATACAGACCGCGATCACATCATAATCCTTGTTCAGCCAAGTAATGGCCACCGAAGTGTCCAAGCCGCCGGAATATGCTAAAATGACTTTCTCTTTAACCATATGATTACCTCTATCCTTCTACATTTTATTTTTAAACATTCTACTGTATGAAAATGCGAATGTCAAGAGGAAATTTAATATTTATTAAAATAAAAGCGTTTTATCAATTTTTATTCAGAATCAATATATTATATACTGGACTCAAAACAAGAAAAAAGAGCCCATCAAGACTCCTTATTTTACGCGGTAAAAAACATCGGGATGTTCGGAAACGCTTTGAGTAATGATAAAGCGATCTTGGCTGCTATCAGTCGGATCCGTCCCATTGACAGTCTCCCCAGCTGGCAGACTCTTTCCTGCTGGAATTATAAGAAAGGCAGCACCGGTTTGGTTTTTCCAACGAATCCCTGCTCGGTAAATCCCATTTTCATCTGGCCCAGAGTAATCTCCTGTCTCAAGCTTGGCAACATCTGACTCAATACCAGACGCATCGAATGTATAGCTGTTCCCTTTGGCATCCTGCCAAGTACCAATCATGCTGGAAAAATCTCCAGAAGCAATAGCCTTCATATCCAAACTAGAAGTTGGTGCCATCTCTTTCTCTTCTTTGCTAGCTCCCTTGGTAGACTTTTCACTTTCTGTTTCCGAATGCTGCTGAGAGCCAGCATCAGAAGTTTCTTGATTATCTGAGTCGCCAGAAAGTTCGCTCGAACTGGCCCCTCTCTCAGACTTTTTAGAAGATGCAGAACTAGTCGAACTTGCTTTAGAATTGTTGGAAGCAGGAGTCGTCTGCTCTTTCTTTTGATTACAGGTTACTAGCACGAGTAAGGCTACTAATCCTCCAATCAAGATGACGATCCATTTTTTCATTTCTCTCTCCTTAAGGTATTTTCTTATTACAATTGTGACATAAAAACAAAAATTTGCAAAGTAAAAACCAGCTTGAAAGCTGGTTCATCTTATTGAATTTGATTCAGCATGTTTTCGATATGCTGGATCGATTTTTCGCGGCCTAGCAGGTAAATCGTATCTGGCAGCTCCGGTCCATGCATTTCACCCGAAACGGCAATCCGAATCGGCATAAAGAGATTTTTACCCTTGATTCCTGTCTCTTTTTGGACAGCCTTGATTTGTGGGAAGATATTCTCCGTTACAAAATCTGCATCAGACATGGCTTCTAACTTTTCTTTGAAAGCTGTCAACACGGTCGGTACCGTTTCACCAGCCATGACCTCACGCTCCGCATCTGTCAACTCTGGGAAGTCCGCAAAGAAGAGGTCTGTCAGTGGCACAATTTCGTCTACAGACTTCATTTGCGGTTTATAGAGCTCCACAAGCTTTTCTGCCTTATCTATCAAACGGCCCGCTTCTTCCAAGTACGGCTTAGCCAGAGCGAAGATTGTGTCAAAATCTGCATTCTTGATGTATTCGTTGTTCATCCAGTCCAGTTTCTTCTGGTCAAAGGCAGCTGGGGACTTGCTGAGACGTTTTTCATCAAAGAGCTCAATCAACTCTTGGCGAGAGAAAATCTCATGCTCGCCACCAGGATTCCAGCCCAGCAGTGCAATAAAGTTAAAGACTGCTTCTGGCAGGTAGCCTTTCTTGCGATAATCCTCAATAAACTGCAAGGTATTGGTATCGCGCTTGGACAGTTTCTTGCCTGTTTCAGAGTTGATAATCAGGGTCATGTGCCCAAATTCTGGAGCTTCCCAGCCTAGAGCTTCATAAACCATGAGTTGCTTAGGCGTGTTGGCAATGTGGTCATCTCCACGAATAACGTGTGAAATTTCCATCAGATGGTCATCAATAACCACAGCAAAGTTGTAGGTTGGGTAGCCGTCTTTCTTCTGGATAACCCAGTCACCACCGATATTACCACCCTCGAACTCAATTTCGCCCTTGACCATGTCAGTCCACTTGTAGACACCAGCTTCATTAACAGCCAAACGAACCGTCGGAATAATGCCCGCTGCTTCGCGCTCAGCAATATAAGCCGCCTTTTCTTCCTCTGACATGCCTAGAAACTCATTGATGTAACGCGGTGTTTCACCAGCTGCTTCCTGACGTTCGCGTTCAGCCGCTAATTCTTCCTCAGTCACATAGGACTTGTAAGCCAAGCCCTTGTCCAAGAGTTCATTGACGTATTTTTGGTAAATATCCAAGCGCTCAGACTGGCGGTAGTTTTCGTGAGTCTCAGGGCTTTCATCCCAGTCAATACCCAGCCAGCGTAAGTTTTCAAGCTGTGAGCGTTCTCCGTCTTCTACATGGCGCTTGCGGTCTGTATCCTCGATACGGATAATGAAGGTCCCGCCATAGTGACGAGCATAGAGGTAGTTAAAGAGCGCAGTCCGCGCATTTCCGATGTGTAAAAGTCCAGTCGGACTTGGTGCATAACGCACTCGAATCGCTTTTGTCAAAGTTCCATTCTCCTATTTGTGTTTCGGGGAATTATTCCCACTCCGATTTTCAAACGTAATCATTATATCATACTCTGAAGGCATAATACGACTTTACAGTCTATTTTTACGACAGGCGCTCTTCCAGCTGGAAGTCGATAGGAAGCCAGGCCAACACATTCTCCATCTGCTTTTCCCAGTAATACCACTCATGATTACCTGGACTGTGGCTGTAAGTAATATCCAAGCCCAAGTCTTGCAGGTTTTTCACCGCCGCCTGATTGGCCTTGTAGAGAAAGTCTTCTTCGCCACACCATGCCCAAAGCTTAGTCTTTTTATCAGATTGCTTGGCTATACTTTCCAGCGAATGAGGGCTGCTGGTCCAGTCTTTATAGTCTCCAAAAACTCCCCGCCAATAGGCTGGTGTTGCCATTTCAGCATTATCTGGACGAGCATCAAGAAAACTCAAAGCTCCAGAAAGGCTAGCCGCGTATGAAAAGCGGTTAGACTTGAGAGCCAGCTTAAAGGCTCCGTATCCGCCCATGGAAAGGCCAGCGATAAAATTCTTCTCCCGCTTATCTGACATATTTGGGAAAAAGCGCTTGAGCACCCGGGGCAGCTCCTCAGCGATGGCTTCGTAATAGTTAAAACCGTACTGGGTATCGGTGTACCAGCCATTGCTGGTATTAGGCATGACAACAATCAAGTTGGTCGAGCGAACCAGACGCTCAATATTTGAGCGCTTGAGCCAGCTATTGTGGTTACCGTTCATACCATGAAGCAGGTACAAAACAGGAATATCCCTATCATCCGGCTTATCAACACGAGCTGCATCCGGATAGAGGATATTGACACCCCATTCCATCTCCAAAGCCTCAGAATAATACTCTATTTTCATCACTGCCATTTGCATTTCTCCTTCGTATCTTCCTGACAAGAAAAAGCCGAAGCCCGACTTTTCTTGTATTTGTGTTGAGATTTTTACCGTACTTCCATAACAACCGGCAAAATAGCTGGGCGACGCTTGGTTTGGTCAAAGAGATATTTGGCCAGACTGTCACGGACAGCACCCTTCAGCTCACCCCAGTCAAAGCTATCCTGCGCCAGATAGTCTTCCACGGTTTTATTGATAATGTCAGAGCTTTCGCGCAAAATATCTCTGCTCTTCTTGACATAGACAAATCCCCGGGTGTGTACTTTAGCCTTGGAAATGATTTTCTTTTCCTTACGGTTAACTGTGAGTGCCACGATGAAAATACCATCTTCAGACAAGACTTTGCGGTCGCGCAGGACGATATTGCCCACATCACCAATCGCATTCCCATCAATCATGACATCTCCTGCTGACACAGCACCAGCAGGCACAAAATCACCATGGTCGTATTCCATGATGCTGCCCCGCTTAGGAATGAAGATATTTTCCGGCAGCATGCCGACTTCCATGGCAGCCTTAGCATGAGCATCCAAGCCACGGTACTCACCCTGAATAGGGAAGAGGTACTTAGGCTGCAGCAGGTTAATCATGAGCTGCAAATCACGCGCATTCCCATGACCCGAAACCCGCAGGTTTTGGGTAATCAGCTTGACAATGCCACCCGCCTGATAAATCATATTTTCCACGCGAGCTACGACCGCTTCCTTGGCAATTGACGGCGTCGTTACGATGTAAATCAAATCGCCTTCCTTGATTTCCACATAGCGGTGACGGCCGATCGACATCTTGCGCAGGCCATTGATAGGCTCACCCATCCGGCCAGTCTCCAAGATAATCAGCTCATGGTCTTCAAACTTAGACATTTCCTTAGGCTTGATCAAAAGGCGTTCGTCCACCAAGGACAGCTTCTTGAGGCGGATAGCTGTACGAACGATATTTTCAATATCAAAGCCTGTCAAAACCACTCGACGGCCAGTCTCAGCAGCTGCATCAAAGACCTGCTGGATACGAGACAAGTTGCTGGCAACCGCCGCAACAATCACGCGGCCATCCCAGTCGGCAATCGTATCTTCGATTTCCTTGCCAACCTCGCTCTCACTAGCCACCTGAACGCTACTGTCCGCATTGGCTGAATCACTGAGCAAGGCCAGAACACCCTCACGGCCAATTTCAGCTAAACGGCCAAAGTCTGTCGCGTAGGAGGGGCTGGCAGACTGGTCAAACTTGAAATCACCTGTATAAACGATGCTGCCTTTTCTGGTCTTGATGACAATTCCCAAACTCTCAGGAATCGAGTGGGTCGTCCGGAAGAAGGAAACCACGGTTTTACCAAATTCAATCTCAGTATTTTCATCAATCACATGGAAATCATTGAACTTCTTAACTGCATCGTTATTTTTAACAAAAAGCTTAGCCAGCTCAATCGTCAACTCTGATCCGAAAACTGGCACCTTCGCATCTGCCAAAAGATTAGGCAGAGCACCAATCGCATCTGCGTGCCCATGTGTCAGAAAGACACCCGCAATCCGCTTCTTGTTTTCAAACAAATAGTCCATGTTGGGAACGACATAATCCACACCCAACTGCTCATTTTCTGGGTACTTCAACCCAACATCCAATACAAAAATGGAATCATCCACTTCGGCAACGTAGAGGTTTTTACCATTTTCACGTACGCCGCCCAAAGCAATCAGTTTAATATTGCTCTTGCTCATTTTTTCTCCTATTCAATTTTCAGAACCTCACTTTTAACAAAGATTCTTTATTTTATTACTAACGGTCCTTGGCTAGCCAAGTCGAATTACAGTCTTGCAAACCTTAGGTTTGCATATCCAACCTATTATAGCATTTTTTCAGCTTTTTTCAAAGTCAAGTGTGCCTTCTTAGCGCCCTTGGCTACAAAAAACGACCTCTAGCTTTACTCGGCTAGAGGTCTGGTTTACTTCGCTGGTATGAGAGCAATCAGTTCATCCAAGGTGTAACTGAATAACAATTTTTTATTTATTGTTTTTATTATTTTTTATAAACTTTTAATTCCTTCAACCGCTAATGATTTTCTTTTTATCTTAGCATTGGAAATCTCTATAACATAATAAAGCACTATTGATTGAATTCTCGAAGTTTGAAAACCATCTAAAAGCTTCTACTTTCTATACTATCGTTACCATCAGGCAAGCTAAGCAGGCCTGTCTGACAATTCAACCAATATGTCAAGTAAAGCAACTACTTATGTATCACAAACAACTATACCAACAAAGTAAACTTAAAAGCGAATGAATTTGGTTTCCTTTCTTTCTATTTCCTTAATTCTATTATAGTACTCTATCCAGATTTTTGCAAGCGTTTACACTTAAGAAGTTTAAATCTTTTTCTATCAAGTGTACAAGCAAAAAGGAAAGGAGACCATAAAATGAGGTCTCCTTTAGACTGTAGATAATTTTTATCAGTGACTATAGCTAACAAAGACTTTTTATAAGGAAAATCAACTATTGGTTTTATTTATCGTCTTTTTTAACCATATTTTTAACGCCTTCGATTGCGCCTTCAACAGCATCTTTGGCATCTACTGCAACTTCTTTAACTTTAGAAACTACTTTTTCAGCAGCTCCTTCTTTTTCTGTTTTTTTATCACCAGTTAATTTGCCTAGTCCTTCTTTAACAGAACCTTTAGCTTGGTTGAATTTTTCTTCTGTAGACATATTTGATACCTCCGTTATTAGTTTCCATTTTTAAAGCAATGAGAGAATATAAGAATTCCTAATCTTAGTTAGAAAATTAACGAACGCGAGCTTTTTCATTTGATGCAGCGTCTTTAACAGCCTCTACACCATCGCCAACTTTTTCTTGAACAGCTGAGAAACCACCGCTAATGCCAGATTTTGCTTTTTCGAATTGCTCTGAAGCAAATTCGCCTGTTGATTCAGCAACATCTGTCACTCGGTCTTGAAGGCTTACTGAATCCGCTTCGTGTTGTTCTTTCGTTTTAATATCAACAACATTGACATTTACTTCAACAACTTCCAAATCAGTCATCTTAGAAACTTCTTCTGCAACGACTTTCTTGATTTCTTTGTATAAAGCAGGAACATTCTTTTGATATTCCGCAACCACATTCAAGTCAACAGCTACTTGTTCTTTACCAACTTCAACATTGACACCATGAGTGACATTGTCAGAGTTGACCAATTTATCTTTTATGTTAGAGAAGAAGCCACCGTCAACAGCCAGCAAACCTGAAACTTTCTCTAAAGAGAGACCGATAATTTTTTGAATGACCTTATCATCGTAAGTCAATTCACCTTTTACTTCGTGAGCTGCTTGAGCAACTTCTTTTTTAGCAACATCTTTAACATCTTTATTTGACATGTTAAACTCCTTTATTCTTATTTAAATATATTTTTGTTTTGAATATAATATCCGATTCCTGCCCCTAGAGCAGCGCAAATCAAGACAAACAGAGTCTTAAAGAAGCCAAAGGATAGGATAAAACACGCTAGAATAATGCCTGCTAATCCAGACAAGATTGGATATTGATATTTTTTAAACCATTCCATTTTTTACTTCCTTACTTTACACGGCTAGTAGTTTTTTTAGCCGCTTCTTTTGGCTTGAAGTCTGAGACAGAGATTTTAAGCTTGACCTTATGATTGATTCCGAAGAATTCTGTCAATCCAGACGCAATTTCTTCTTGAATCAACTGACTTCTCTTGATGATGTTTTCCGAAGGAACGATTGCCCCTTTAACGGAAACCATGCATTTATTTTTACGGCTATTTACTGAAACTGTAGGATCTTTAATTAAACCGTGTTCTGTTAACAGACTACGAACAAACCCTTCAATGGCTGAATTTTTCAGCATCAGTTTCCCATCCGCATCAGCTAGCTGAATTTCCAAACGTCTCTTAGGATAAAAAGCTATCACTAACATCAGTAGTAAGATTAAGCTTGCTAAAACCACAGTGCCCCAGAAAACATACCTAGAAAGATAGTAGCCCACAAAAGGAATCTGCTTCCAAGTGAATAACTGGAGCCCCAGACCACTGACTTTATGAAAGTCTAGCAAAACAGGAATCAAAATTGTCAAGATTAAAATACAGAAAATAAGGGAAAGTATTTTTCTTGATTTTGACATATTGAGTCCTCACATCATTAAATTTTAAATTGTATTTTGAAAGTAAAAAGACAATTTATGCCTTTTTACCTACAAAAAATGATACAACAGCTACTACAATAACTGCACCAATGATAGAAGGAAGCAAGGCCATACCAGCCAAACTAGGACCCCAAGTTCCTAAAAGTGACTGACCGACAGCAGAACCAACTAAACCTGCAACAACGTTTGCAATAACACCCATTGAGCCGCCTTTTTTAGTGATTGATCCAGCAATAAGACCAATAACACCTCCAACAATAATAGACCAAAGCATATTGATTCTCCTTTCTAATTTTTTCTAAATCAAAATTGTTTAATAATATTTTTTACTATTATTTTTTGATTAACATAATTATATAATTTTCCAACTTGGAAACATAATAATTCAACTTGGTTTTCTTTCCGTTTATCTGTACTATAGATACGTAAAGATAAGAATTCCTTGTTCTATAGGCTTTTATCAGCATTTTTAGATATATTTTAGAGTTGTTAAACGAGGTTAAATGCATAAAATATGGTATAATTGCCTGATAATAAAAACACTATATAAAGAAAGATAATATTTTAATGCGAGAATTACTATCTAAAAAGAGCCACAGGCAATTAGAACTATTAGAACTACTATTTAAAAATAAACGCTGGTTTCATATTTCTGAACTGGCTGAACTATTGAATTGTACAGAACGTTCAGTAAAAGATGATTTATCCCATGTCAAGTCTGCGTTTCCTCAATTGATTTTTCACTCGTCCACTAATGGCATACGTATCATTAATACCGATGATAGTGATATTGAGATGGTCTATCACCATTTTTTTAAGCACTCAACCCATTTTTCAATTTTAGAATTCATCTTCTTTAACGAAGGATATGAAACTGAGAGTCTTTGTAAAGAGTTTTATATAAGCTCTTCCTCACTCTATCGTATAATCAGTCATATTAACAAAATTATAAAAAAACAATATAATTTCAAAATTAGTCTCAATCCTGCTCGGATTATTGGAGATGAGATTGATATCCGTTATTTTTTTGCACAATATTTTTCGGAAAAATATTATTTTCTTGAATGGCCCTTTACAGATTTTTCAGTAGAACCTTTGTGTAAGCTGTTAGCACTGGTCTATAAAGAAACTGCATTCCCTGTCAATTTCGCAACTCAAAGAATGTTAAAATTGCTCCTCGTTACAAATTTATATCGAATAAAGTTTGGTCATTTCTTAGAAGTTGAGAAAGATTCTTTTAACAATCAATTGTTAGAATCTTTCATGCAGGCAGAAGGAATCGAAGACATTGTAGCAAGCTTTGATTCTGAATACCATATCTCTTTGAATAAAGAAGTGATAGGCCAACTATTTGTCTCCTATTTTCAAAAAATGTTTTTCATTGATGAAAATCTATTTATGAGCTGCGCAAAAACAGACAGCTATGTAAAAAATTCGTATCAATTATTAAGTGATTTAATTGATCAGATAGAAAGCAAATATAATCTAAAAATAGACAATAATGACAATCTTATTTGGCATTTGCATAATACAGCACATCTGAACCGTCAGGAACTATCTACAGAATTTATTCTGTTTGATCAAAAAGGCAATACAATCAAGAACTTTCAAAATATTTTCCCTCAATTTGTTTCAGATATTAAAAAAGGGATTGAACATTATCTAGAGACTTTGGATATCCATAGCACACCAATGAAAGTCAACCATCTATCCTATACTTTTATCACTCACAGCAAACATTTAGTGCTGAACCTTTTACAAAATCAGCCTAAATTAAAAGTTTTAGTCATGAGTAATTTTGATCAGTATCATGCAAGATCAGTAGCAGAGACACTTTCTTATTATTGCAGTAATAATTTTGAACTTGAAGTTTGGAATAAATTAGAATTATCAATCGATTCTTTAAAAGAATCACCTTACGATATCATCATTTCTAATTTTATTATTCCACCCATTGAGAACAAGAGACTGATCTATTCCAATAATATTAATACGGTCGCACTCATCTCCTTACTTAACGCAATGATGTTTATTCGTTTAGATGAGTGATTTAGACTATTTTGATAACAAAAAAACCGCAATCTAGCGGTTTTTATTAATCTATGAGTGCCTTTTGAGCATTAATTGTCTAACTTTGTGGGAGCAGTACATTATTTAGTACATATTCTTTTTCTTGTTTTTACAAAACTCTGAGAAAGCCTATTCAAACAAGCCATAGTAGTCTGCGATGGTCATCTTGGCTTTCTCGTCTTTATTTAAGTCCTGAATAATCTGCCCGTCTTTCATAACGATTAGTCGGTTGCCGTATTTGAGGGCATCCTCCATGTGATGGGTAATCATGAGGGCTGTTAGGCGGTCACGATTGACAAACTCATTGGTCAGTTCCATCAAGGCTACACTAGTCTTGGGATCCAATGCTGCAGTATGCTCATCCAGAAGCAAAAGCTCTGGGCGCTTGAGCGTTGCCATGAGCAGACTCAAAGCCTGTCTTTGCCCGCCAGAGAGAAATTCAATCGGCGTATTCAGATGTTTGTCCAGACCATTACCGATTTTCTCAATCGTCGCCTGAAACTCTTCCCTGTAGCTGTTGAGCCCACGGGGCACCAAGCCACGCTTTTCGCCTCGGAATTTGGCAATGAGAAGATTTTCCGCCACTGTCATCCGAGGAGCCGTTCCCATCTTAGGATCCTGAAAGACACGGGACAGGTACTTGGCCCGCTTTTCTGGTGAAAAATGAGTGACATTTTCCCCCAAGATATGAATGCTGCCGCTGGTTAGGGGGAGAGTTCCGGCAATGACATTGAACAGGGTTGACTTTCCTGCACCGTTTCCACCTAAAATTGTAATAAAATCATGCTCGTGAATGTCTAAAGAAACATCATTTAGGATGATTTTTTCTTCATCAAAGCCGCTCTTTACAAGCTTGGTTGCATTTCTTAATTCTACAATCGCTGTCATTTGCTTAACTTGGCTCCTTTAAAGAATTTATTTTTCAGGGTTGGAATCATGAGACAGACGGCCAGAATCACCGCACTGTAAAGACGGAGATAGTTGGTATTGAAGCCGAGAGCGATGACGCCCCAGATCAAAAACTGATAGGCAATCGCACCAACCACAATGGTAATCAGCCGCTCTGCCAAGGTCAGACTCTGGAAGAGTACCTCGCCAATGATAAGACTGGCCAGACCAACTACGATTACTCCAATCCCGCGGGAAACATCTGCATAGCCTTCCTGCTGGGCAATCAGCGCTCCAGCAAGAGCAATCAAGCCATTTGACAGAATCAGTCCCATCAACTCCATACGGCCAGTATTGATCCCAAAACTGCGAGCCATATCCGGATTATCTCCGGTCGCGATATAGGCCTGCCCTAGCTTGGTATCCAAGAAAAAGATCAGGGCTGCAATCACTAAGCTGACAAAAATCAAACCAGTCAAGAGGGCATTGACTTCCCCTGAAAAGGGCAGAACATCCTGAATTTTACTGCTGCCTAAAAGCCCCAGATTGGCACGACCCATCAGCATCAACATGATAGAGTGGCAGGAGGTCATGACCAAAATCCCAGAAAGCAGAGTCGGAATTTTCCCTTTGGTATAAAGCATACCTGTCACGGCACCCGCAGCACAGCCCGCTAAAACGGCTGCTGTTGTTGCCAGAAAAGGATTGACTCCTTTAGTAATCAAGGTAACAGCCACCGCCCCGCCCAAGGGGAAGGAGCCTTCTGTCGTCATATCAGGAAAGCCCAGAATCCGGAAGGTCATAAAAATACCTAGACCTAGGACGGCCCAAACCAATCCCTGAGAAATAATGGAAAGAATCATAACATTGTCCTAACTAATTAAAATCGTTTCTCTATTTTAACATAAAAAAGGAGCCAATTTCAATGCTGATGCGCAGACAAAGAAATTGACTTCCCAACTATTCCTCAACAACTGTCATCCGGCCAGTATCTACATCGTAAACCGCTCCTGAGATTTCTACATCAGCTGGGATCAGTGGTGACTGCCGCAGCAAGGCCATATCCTCTCGCACACTTTCCTCTACATCTGTAAAGGGCAAAAAGTCCTGATCACTGACATCGACACCTAGTTCTTGATGAAGATAGGCCGTGAAATCCTCATTCTTGAAGGTCTGTGCCCCACAGTCTGTATGATGCAAAACCACGATTTCCCGCGTTCCTAGCTGCTGCTGGGAGATGACTAGCGAGCGAATCATGTCCTCTGTTACCCGACCGCCGGCATTGCGCAAGATATGAGCATCTCCTAGTGCTAGACCCAGAGCCTGAGCCACGTGGAGCCTAGAGTCCATGCAGGTCACGATAGCTACCTTGGTCTTGGGATTAATGGGCAGATGTGCCGTTCCATGCAGATCGACATAAGCTTTATTGGCCTTCATAAAGTTTTCAAAATATGACATTTTGACTCCTGACTAATTATATTATTTGATCTTCAAACGAATTAACCTTATCATACTAGATTTTGGCTTTAGAACTTCCCTAACTTCAAAAAAGAGAGAACCTATATGAACTGCTCTCTGTGCTAGCTTTTATCACCCACTACAGTTGACAAAGAGCCATGTGTTACAAATTCTTAAAGTAGCGAGCAACGGGCCATTGTTCAAAACCAAAGTTCTCATAGGTTTTACGAGCCGGTGCATGACCTAGATCACCGCCCGTCTCAACCATGACCATTTCCATTCCTTTTTGTTTAATCTGATCACAAGCATAGGTCATGAGCGCTTTTCCGATACCTTGACGCTGATATCTTGGAGCAACAGCTAGGATATAAATCTCACCCATCTTATCCTCAGGGTGCAAGCGAATGTGAATCCATCCGACTAATTCTTCCTCCAGAAAAGCTAACCAGGAAAACTGACTCTCTTCATCTAAGACTGCTGTTAGATCATTGATTTGCCTTGTTTCCCACCCTTGAGGATAAAAATTGTCATAAACAAACTTAGGAACTCCTTTTTCCATTTTTGGAAAAACTGGAGACCAAGCTTGAATTGATAATTCTAAAACAGCCTCTTTATGCAATTTCTGATAAGGTTTTATAGTAATTGTCACTTTATTCTCCTAACGTTTCTTTAATCCGCCAAAAATGCCACGAACGAGTTCGCGTCCGATGGTGCTAACAGCTAGATCATAAAGGCGGCCGTTGCCTTTTCATGGCTTGATTAGCCTTCATAAAGTTTTCAAAATAGGACATTCTTTCCCCTTACTGGTACTTTGATATCCAAATAATTTTATATTATCTTACCATCTTTTCTGCTATTTGTCAGTTCTCGACTTTGTTATAAAAAAATAGGACAGATAAATCCAGCATCTAGCCTGATCTTCTGTCCTAGTTTTATTTGTTATGAGCTTCTTGGAATAAACTTGCTGAGTGAGCCTGCAAAGGTTTGAAGATTGAGACTTTGCACATAGACTTCACCAGTACCTTGGAAGGTGTTGACCACTCCTTCACCCGTTCCGATAGACTGCCAGAAGCCATTTTCCAGATGGATATTATAATTCAAAGACTGGCTCCAAGCTACTACATGGGCATTGTCGATTGTCACTTCTTGGTTATGAAGCTCAATTTTCTTAATAGAACCAAAGGCATTAGCCAAAAGAGTGCCTTGACCTTGAGTTGTCATAACAAAGAGACCGCCTTGCCCTCCAAAGATTGCCTTGCCGACAGACTGACGCTCCATGGTATAGTAAGCCGTACCATCAAGAGCCAGAAAGGCGCCGTCATTAAGCCGATATTGCTTTTCGCCTAGCTGAAGAGGAATGACTTGACCCGGAGCGTCTGGTGCCAAAGCAAGATAGCCATTATCAGACTGGGAAACAGCCTGAGTAATGAAGGTACTTTCACCAGAAACCATCGAACGCCCTACAGCCTTGACAAAACGTCCCAAGCCAGAACCGCTTGCATTGAGCTGGGTATTCAGGGTCACATTCGGCGTGTGGTAGACCATGCTGCCACGCTGGATAAAGACGGTTTCTCCTTGATTGAGCGACAACTCAACCAAAGGAAACTGCATATTACTGTCCATAGAAAATCGCATAAGAAATGCCTCCTTCTTATTATGACTTGATTATAACATTTTCCTATATTTTGAACAAAGGAAAACTGAAGGATCCAAAAAAGAAGAGACTGCCTTAGTCTCTCCTAGAAATTTTCAAGAATTGTCAATATGCAGATGTGGGCGAAGAACATTAGCAAAGGTTTCAATATTGAGACTTTGGATGTAAATTTCTCCAGTTCCATGAAAGGTATTGACTACTCCTTCGCCAGTCCCCATGGACTGCCAGAAACCATTTTCTAAATGAATATCATATTCCAGCTCTCGACTCCATGCTACTACGTGAGCATTGTCAATCGTTATCCTATCATTATGCAGCTCTACCTTTTGAATCGAGCCAAAGGAATTTACCAAGAGTGTCCCCTGACCTTGGGTACTCATCACATAAAAGCCTCCCTGACCACCAAAGAGAGCTCGACCTACCGATTGCGTCTCCAAGGTATAAGAGGCAGAGCCATCCATAGCCAGAAAGGCACCATCATTAAGGCGGTATTGCTTTTCGCCTAGTTCCAGAGCAACAATCTGACCAGGTACATTAGGTGCTAAGGCTAGACGACCGTTATTTGATTGAGCAGTTGCTTCAGTGATAAACACTCCTTCGCCAGAAGCCATAGAACGGCCCACAGCTTGGATTGCCTTGCCAAAGATTGATTGAGACTCTGCATTCACTTTGGCATTCAGGACAATGTTGGGAGTGTGGTATATCATGCTCCCGGTCTGAATACGAACAGACTCTGATGCATCTAAGGCAATCTCCGCCAAGGGAAATTGAGCATTATTGGTAATAGAAACATTCATACGATGATCTACCATGGTTGATTATCCTCCTAAAAAGTCCGGAAAAACAACTTATAGGAGCTTTCCAGACAAATCCTAATTTTTTCTAGCAATATTATAGCACGTGCAATAACTTTTCGCAATACTGTTAAATCAGGAAAATACTTTCTTTAAGACTTCCCCAATCGTCGTCACACCGATGACTTGGATATTGTCTGGAACTTTGAGGCCGTTCAGAGAGTTTTTAGGAGCGTAGACTTTGGTGAAGCCCAGCTTTGCTGCTTCGTTGATGCGCTGCTCGATGCGATTGACTCGACGGATTTCGCCTGTCAGGCCAATTTCACCGATAAAGCACTCTTGAGGATTGGTAGGAAGATCCTTGTAGCTGGAAGCAATGGCTACTGCTACTGCCAAATCAATCGCTGGCTCATCTAGCTTGACGCCGCCAGCAGACTTGA